>Ga0116231_10006868_pt1 | contig 21325 bp, 14 predicted proteins | sample S1TSphgellanicum_2_FD_89695 | JGI IMG/M metagenome (GOLD analysis project Ga0116231, IMG submission 89695) | Host-associated microbial communities from peat moss isolated from Minnesota, USA - S1T2_Fd - Sphagnum magellanicum MG | ecosystem: Host-associated > Plants > Peat moss > Unclassified...
AAAATTAACTAACTTCCTGTGCTCTTGTGGAACCTTTGTTTTTTTTTTGTGTGTGTAGATTGAATTTATGAGTTTTTGTGTTGGGGTAAAAAAAGTGGGGGTTGGGGGGGGGGGGGGAGGGGGGGGGGGGTGTCATAACTTTTTTTGTTTTAATTTGAATAAGGTTTTGTCTTCCAAACTTTGTTTTAAAAAATAAAAATATCCTAAACTTCTAACTCCAAAAATGAAAATCCACTTGTGAATGTCAATATTTATTCTATTGCATTCTCCCACACTTGTGGGTACGTGTTTGAATCCTGTGATAACTTGGCCACCCTCAACCTATTTTCATTATTGTGCCCCAACTTTGGTCACAAGCCCAATGTTAAGGTCATTACAAATGTGCATGTAATGAAATACATACCAAAAGGAGGTAAGAAACAAGCTCACCATCTTACATTGAAATGCACTAACAAACATTTGCATAGAATTGAAAAAATTAATGGGAAGAAAATGTAAATAATTGATTAATCTAATGTTTAATATATATATTTTTAATGCCAATATATTATCAACACCTACAACATTCACAAATGCAAAGCTCCTTTTCAAAAGACATATGTCACCTTTCCTTATTATGTGAGAAATGAAAGATTCAAATGGGATTCAACAACTCATTAGATTTGTAATGAACATTGTACATGCACCTTTATGACCATGGTATTGACATTGTTCACTTGTTTAATCCATTTCAAAAAGTCATGGCACAAATGAAAAAGAAGGTCGATAGGTTATTGTTGCAAAAAGTGAACCCCGTTCAAAGGAGGGATGGTGTGTTTTGGCAACCTACTAAATAGAATGGTCAATATTGGCATTATGGATGGCTAGGATTATAGAGAGACCTAGTGAACCTAAAGCAAACCTTAGTTTGACTATCTTTATCACCTACAATGGAACAAATTATCCCATCAACACAATTCTTGGAACAAAGGTTGTTGTCATTGCATGTTGTTGCTATTACATGTGGACTATGATTGAAGTTGTGGGGGTGATAATCCATATTATCCTTTTTAAAAGCCTATCAGTGTAATGTTATTATGGTAAAAAATTATTGAAAAATCACCACATTCAAATAATATTTTTGAAGATGGATGGGATGATCTTCGCCCAAATACCACATTATGTTAACTTGAAATTCTTGGTACAACCCCCTTTTGAGCACCTTTTTCAAAACATATGTCAACTTGCACCTTTGTAAACATGACATCCCATGAGAAACAAAAACTTTTACACATAAGGTGCCACCTTTGCAACAACCTAGTCTTATTCTAATAAAGTTATGGATGTTTTTTACATTAATATTTTATTCTCTTTTACAACATATAAAGCACATGTGATGATGTCAATTTCTTTTAAATTGGAAATGTAAAATATCATAGTACCTAGCTTGATTCAATAGTAAGGTGTTTAATAATTAATTTTTTTTTTCATTTTCCTTGGCCAATAAGAATATTAAGGTTGTACAATTTAACATTGTGTTTTCTTGAAAATTCATGTTTTGACAATGATGATAAAAGTCATAAGTGACATAAGGTTAGTCATACATGACATCCAATTGCTAATTAAAAGAGGGACTTGTTTAATCAAATCAATCATCTCTTAATTAACCCTTGGACCATAAGAATGCAACATATGGCACGACACACAAACCACACATTTAACACTTATCAAATTAAATTCACAAATCCTTGACATTTATAAATGACATCCTACAATTAATTAAAATAATTCTTTTTTGTCCTTGTGTGATATCCAAAAATGTAGAAGAACATGGGTCAAAGTTCAACACTTCTTTATGCCATTTTTCATATTTTTGGTGTGACAAGTAGGTATTTGTTAAAAATTCCAAGAATAAATTTTGATAAATTAAAAAAAATTTAATGCATACCTAAACTAGTAATAAAAATTGGATATGAGTTCTTACTTTCAAAAAAATACATGATTGTTTGGAACTTAAATTTTATGATCTTACAAATCCCACAAACATAATTTGCCATTTTTTTGGGGGGTAAAAAAATGTGTCCTTACCTATTCCATTTTTTTTGGAAACACAACACAATTGTGATTGATCTTCACATTCACAAGATTTGTACAAAAATAATAAATTTGATTTAATGGAAAACATGGGAAATTTTAATTTAAATTGTATGGCAAGTAACATGGCAAGACGGTTGTAAAACACTAATGATCATTGGGAAAATCTACTACCCTAATATGCCCATATATATATCCTATGCAAATTGCTATACAAAATTTCGGTTTCCTTTTTATTTACACCATTTGTATAAGAAATATTTCATATTTACTTTGTCTTTATTTTACACGACCATTTTATAGTAACATATTTTATGTTATGAAAGAATGAAAAAACATAAGGTGGACCCTTATTTTATTGACATATTTAATGGATACACCCACCCAACATTGATAAACACAAAAACCGCATTTGCCCATTTGAATGAAAATAATGGGTTATGTAGTCATGTTCATACTTTAGAACAATTAAAATTGGTCATTTAGGGGAAAATCCCTACTTTATAAGCCTACATGAATTATGTAAAACAAATTGATCCCAAAAAAGATCGCATTATATTATGACATAAAGTTTTTTTTCAATTATTTTGATGTTCATATTTGAATTTTTAGACCTTTCAAGATAATAATATTCAATAAAAGAATTAACTATATTATTAAATAAATAAAAATGAGTATTTTATACTTGTCATATCATTCCAAACTTATTCAAATGTTTTCATAATATGTTAAAACATTGTCAAGTATAAACAAATAGAAAAATAATAATCATAAACTCTAAATTGTTGTCTTAGTGTTCATGTTTTTTTCCTTTTGCAATGATGAACTTAGTTGGACCAAATTTGGCAAACCGAAAAGTTAAACTTGCCTCATAATTGGTTGTAAAGAGGGCTTTATATATTGATTTACTCCATTCCAACCAATGCAAAAGGTGAAATTCAATTTTGGGCATGCAATTGTGCTTGATGAATACACCCTTCTTACCATGTTATATTATTTAACATTGAAGGAAACCTAAAACTTAATAGTCACAAAGACTAGTCAATAAAATTTTTAAAGTAGTTGAATGTTGAATATGAGTGAAAATACAAGTAGCCAAAAAAATTGTGATTTAAGGAGACAAAAAATCAACATGCAAGGATATTTATATATTTTCAAATGTTACAATTGGATTCATTGTGTGTGTAAATGGGGTTAATGGAACTTTAACTAGGGTTTTTCTTTTTCCTTCAATTTTGTAAGGTCGGTGGGTTGGTTGGCAATCATCCACAAGAGGACTTAACCCAATTTGGCTACAAGTCAAAAAGGGCACTAGAAATTTTTTAGGATTCATGCCATGTTTTGGCAACATGCTAGAACTTTTGTCCAAAACAGGTTGGTTCTAGTTTCTTCTCCATTGAAACATGGTGTGACTTTTGGCCTTTTTTTTTCACAGAAAAATCCTTTGTAGGATCCACATTGACTTTGCTTTTGTTTTTTTGTGGGGGGTCACCAAGTTGTGAAAAAAAAGATATTTTAAATGAATAACTCCAACTAATTACAAAGTAGAAAATATGTTAAATAAAAAAAATGGAATACACACTATTATACCATTTGATCTCCACAATAATCTTCTAATAAAAATTATATTATTCTATTAGGTATATGTTTTACACTCTTTTTGTGTGTGGAAAAAAGATTGGTCAAATACTTTTCAATAGCCTTTATGTTAAGGTTACCTTCTTGTGCACACACTAGGGATGCCAAAGAGTAGTAGTACAATAATTGATCTTTGATTATTTCAGTTAAACTACAATGTTTTGTTAAACAGCTTTGTTGAGAATGATGGGCATTGCTCTTTCTTGGAGGAATGCAAACCCAACAACTTAGATTGCCAACAAAAAGTGCCAAGGGGAAAAAGCTCGGGGAAGAAGAAGAAGATAAAAAGATATAACTTGGTTCTTTCCAATGTAGTTTTGCCATGAATATTCAATTTTGTTGACTCAAAAGTTTGGCCCCGAAAAAAATAAGAATATACACTTTTTAAATTAAAAAATTCTAATTTTCTTTGTTTTCATAGTGTGAAAATTCACCCTAAAAGAAAAGAAAAGAAAAGCCCATTAAAAGGTACCCATGCTTGTAGAAAAGGGTGTTAATTCAAGTCAAAAATGGTGATGACCAGAATTTGCATACAACCCAATGAGATGGTTGAACATGCACTCAAAAAGGCTCATCTCTTTTCCTTTGGGGGGAGAGGTGGCAAAAAGGGAGCATAATTATTTTTTTTAAAATTGTGTTCCCACCATGTTTCCAATGTGTTCTTAAATTCTCAATGATGTTCCCCAAGTTCTTAATGTGTTCCCTAAGGGTGTTCTCAATAGAATCATACCTTTATCCCATGTTGGTTGCCCAAAGTTCTCCCCTTCTCACCTAAATAGTTGGAAAAGTAAGGTGGAAACTTAGGTGATCAACTCTTTTCAGCTTTTGCAAGAGTTATGCTCTTTGATGCTTGGCAACACTTCCAACATATTCTTTTCTATCCCTTGCAAAGTAAGGTACTTATGCAATTTGGGATTTTATTTTCCTTCTCTTCCTTGGCCCAAATGCCAACTACCTACTTTGTGTGTGTTTTTCACAAATGCCTTAGAGCATCATCCCCATTGGTGGTGCTCCGTATGTGACCCCGCAAACATATTTCTCACATCCAAGTTTTAGTTATTTACCTTTTTGTAACCCCACCCATAAAACTGAAAATGGGACTGCAATTTGGTGGGAATTACTAATAGCAAACCACCTGGACCAATCATTATGATTGGCCAATCAAAAACAGGGATCACCAGTCAAATCATATTTATTACACTCTTCTGTAGCAGGTGCACAGTGAGCCCTGGATTGTTACAAGCCTCAGCAAATTGACCAAATATGCAGGAGAAAAAAACCATTTTCCTGAGCCAAACTGGCAAATGTTCACTTTTCTTCGTCCAATTTTAATGTGCAGTGTCACATACTGAGCACTGATGGGGATGCTCTTACACCTCAGTAACCCATTCTTTCCATTTGCACTTCCAAAACACTTCTTCTTCCATCTTGTGATGTGTCCCAGAATTGATAATCAAGTTATGGCACACAAACTTATGGAATTTTGACCTTCAAACCAAAAAATAAATAAATCCTTAATTACTCTTCATCCTGTTAATCTACAATAGTGGCTTCTTTGCTTGAAACAATTAAAGCCTTACTTATGTAGCACATCTTAGAAGGGCTTCAATTGGGGTCTCTTTCACTTTGGAGACAACTCGGCCTAATGGCCGGGCTCCTTGGCATCTCAAAAGCGGAAGGGACCCATCCACATTTGGAGCCATTCCCCTCTTTTTTGGTCAAAAAATGGCAAATTTTCTCCCCAAGAAAGAAGGGAAAAAAAAAAAACACGCATCCCAAGGGCACTTTAAAATAGATTTCCTATAAGAAAACAAATTTGAAAATATATGTCCTATGGACGGAATTTTGGGTCACCTTATCTCCTTGCATGCCGTACATCTCGGGTCCAAAAGCTCTTGATTTTCAAGTGTTTTCTAGCCTATTTTGCAACTTGGGTATTTGTCGTTTTTCCCCATACGTGTGACGGAGTCCATCCTCCTCGTGTCCAATCTACACGAGTCGCCATTACGAAGCTTAGTAGTGTGCTCTCTCTATGAACAACGTATTTGTTTGTTGTCAATTTGTGTGAAGGTGGAACAAAAAGCATTACCTTTCGCAAAGAAGCTTTACTAAAAAGTGCTAAGTTGAATTGGTCGCACTTGCTTGGATTTTGGCCCATTGTTGGGCACAATTTACTCAATGAATGACTCATTTACGAAGTGCTTGGCTTTTGGCCCATTGTTGGGCACCACTTACTCCACGAATGACATGTTTTTGTTCATACATCGTCATACATACTTCGTGTCCCAGACATTTTTATTATCAATTATGAAAATGGGTAACCCTAAATTGCTTCGTGATTTGGAAAAAAAAGAAGGGGAAAATATCAAGTCGAATCCTTCACTTTGAAATGCAATGTCAAGTAAACCCTAAATTGCTTTGTGATTTGGAAAAAAAAAGAAGAAGAGGAAAATATCACTCAAATCCTTCACTTTTAAGGGCAACATTAACACTAACAACACTTCACCCACAACATTCACCTACTCTTCAAATTTAAGGTTCTCTAAACTTGTATTATTGTTTTACCACTTTTGTTTCATCTAATTCTTAGAATTTCTATAGTGAATTTGAGTACGTTTGTTTTATCTAATTCTTAGAATTTCTCTAGTGAATTTTAGTACTTTTGTTTTATCTCATTCTTAGAATTTCTCTATTGAATTTTAGTACTTTTTAAAAAAAAATCTGATTCTTAGAATTTCTCTACTAAATTGTAGTGCTTTTAAAAAAATTTAATTCTTAGAATTTCTCTACTCAATTTTAGTGCTTTTTTAAAAATCTAATTCTTAGAATTTCTCTTGTGAATTTTAGTTCTCTTCAATTTCAGATATTATTTTCTTTTGTCCCCTTACCATGGTTAGTGGTTAGGCTGTTAGTACCTATTCTAGGTAAAACCCTCTGAGATTTTTCTTAGTGTATTTGGAGGTACTTTTACAAAGTGTTAAAAATGTTGTGGGGCCATTTTGGAAAATAAAATGTTTTTTTGATTTTAAAAAATTGAAAAATAATTTTTTTCATTTAAAATTTTTTAAAATAATAATTTTTTTGATTTAAGAAAATGGCCCATGTCATTTTAAATTTTCCTTTGTGATACACGGTGGGTGCCCACTAGATACTCAACGGGTATCATTAGACCCCCCCCAAAAAAAAAGTCGCGTCAATTTTTGATGCTCGGTAAATGTCCTCGGAACAAGGGAGTTCCGAAAGTAAATACCCACTTGAGGCGGAGTTGGGGTGGGTGTTTTACTTTCGGCACGAGGGTGTTTTGAAAGTAAATGCCCACTTGAGGCGGAGTTGGGTGCGGCATTTTACGTTCGACACAAGGGAGTTTTGAAAGTAAACGCCCACTTGAGGCGGAGTTGGGTAGGGTGTTTTACTTTCGGAACTACCCGCTCTGAACTCCACCCTCTTTACTAAAATTCCATGGGGCTGGTTTGTCAAGGATGGATGCCGCAATAATTTCCTTTTAAAAATGTATTTGAAATTTGGATGTTGTTTATTGTTCTCCCAAACACTTGTGGGCTATAAAATATTAATTAATTAATTAATTATTCCCCAAAAACATGTGGCAAGAAATACAATATTAAAAATTAAAAATAAAATAAAATTCAACCCGAGGTTAGACCAAAGTTCACGTAACCTCTTTTGATGGAATGGGACCAAGACAACAAACAAACCCAAAAAGAAAGAATCAAAATTCACATGCCCAAAGTTAAGGAATGAGAAGAAGACTTCCTCCACATGACCCCTCCACCCTCTCCCCTAAAAACAAGGGCATGGAACAAAGGGTTAGTTGACAACCCTTGAATCTACACACAACAAAAGGAAAGAGTCTAAAGTATATAAATGGTTAGTATAACCACCTTGTGTACCCCACCCATGGTTAGTAGGTAGTATATAGTGTACCTAGAAAAGACTTTTTAGTTTTGTTTTTCCCAAAGAAAGAAAGAAAGAAAGCAAGCAAAGCAAAGCAAAGCAAGCAAAAGAATGCAAAAGGAAATCAAAAGGGAATACCTAGGGTAACCCTTTTCCCCCTATTTCTTCAAAGGGAATAAAGGGTAGGTAACATGTACCAGGTCACACAAAATTAGTGTCCCACAACTCTCTCTCTCTATATCTTTCTCTCTCTATAGTTTCAAGGTCTTGCAAAGCAAAAGCTCAAAATAAGCTCATACAAGTTGGGTGTGATGGAGCTTTAAGTTCTGACTAGAGTTCTATATAATAACATCAGCTGGCTGCTACACAACTCAAAGGACTTGAGAAATTCATTTGATAATTGATTTTGTAGCAAGCAAGTTGAACTATTGTTACCTTGTTGTTTCTTTTAAGTTGTGAGAATGTTGATGTGAGTAGGAGTTTGTTTTCATGGCAAGGAAATGATCCAAGGATATCACACACACAAACAAATACATACACATATGAGTTTCGATTATGATAGTATTGTTGTGGTGGATCACTTCTTGTAGGAGTAAATTGCACTATTTTGTGGAAAGTTGAAATTCATTAGAGAAGGTGCAATAACAAGGTGTTTAATTCATCATGGAATTGTTTGGAATGTTTAATAAAATAGGGATTAGCTCGATATTGGGGGTGAAGGGAAGGATATGTTGTTATGGCTCTCTCATGGTAGTTGTGGGTTTTATCGTGCTTAGTTTAAGCTTCCTTCAAATGTCTGACAAGTGTAGTTTGCAACGGTTTAAAAACTCATATGCAATGCCCTTTGCACAAGTTGTTGATAGTTTCAATGATAGTCGACCACAACAACAAATTCCGTTGATGGAAGAAACATTTAATACAACGAAGTTTAATTCGTCAGCAATTGGAGACGATTCTATTGGTATGTTGCAACAATGTTGTTTTTCTTGCCAATGTTTCTTTCAATACCCTAGGAAATTAAGGTCTATCATATGGTTTACTTGTGATGCTCATATTATTTATATTGTGGTTCAAATTTTGTATAATCAAAACATGTTTAGCATCATGACCATATGATTATATTTTCAAGTCTCAAAAGAATCAATCTATATTATTAGATGATGGGGTTTATAGTCTTGGCCATCCAAGTGATCCAATATTTAAGTTACAACAAATCACATATTGTGAACCTATATCTTTTTTATAATTCAATAGAATTTGACCTAATTGATATTTTTATTTATTTATTAGCTAGTTACTTATGGAATTCTCATTATTGATGAACAACGAGAACATGATTAATACAAAAATATTTACATTTTGAAATCAATAATTTTGATGAATCAAAAGTTGTCACATAGTAGTGTAGTTGAATATTATAGAATTGAGTTTTTAACATGCCAAATGTCAATGAATGTCATACAGATTGTGGACCTTTTGGATTCTTGGGGAAGATAATACCACCAGAACACCAATATCAAGTTCATAAGGGTTCTACAAATGAAAGAGATCGACGATCATGCAGGAGTAGGTATGAACAACATTGTTTTTGGAATGTTGGAGAGTACAGACCAAGTCTTGAGTTTCAAAAAGCTTTGCGAGATTATGAAGCTCGACATCGAAGATGCGTAAATGGGCACAATATGGCTGCAATTTTCTTACAAAAAGAGAAGATGCCAGAAGGGTGCCAATATGTGCTTTGGAAGGAATGGGATGGGACAGGGAACCAACTCATTTCCCTTGTGTCTGCCTTCGTCTATGCTTTGTTAACCAACCGCACTCTATTGATCACGCGAGATGCAAACTTGCATAAGCTCATGTGTGAGCCATTTCCTGGTACGTCATGGTTGGTGCCAACTGATTTCCCAAAAATTCAGGAGAAGCACAAGACTGATCGGAGCGGTGTTTTTTACAAGAGTATCACAGGCACGACAAAAGGGAATGGATCTATTGAAGCTAAGGATGGCGTTGAAGGTGAAATCATTAAGCTTCCTCACTACTTGCAAATTAGAATATACCATTATCAAACCAAAGACGATCTTCGTTTTTTTTGCCCAACTGAAGATAAAATTAATTCCCACATCCCTTGGATCATCTTTTGGAGCAATAATTATAGTGCTCCAGGTTTATACCTTCTTCCCCATTTCAAGAAGGTGCTTAATCTTTTGTTTCCAGACAGAGCTTTATTTCTTCATGTGGCTCGATACCTATTCAGCCCCACAAATGACATATGGAGTCGCATCACTCGCATTTATGATTCTTACTTGGCATCAGCAGAAAGACGAATTGGAATCCAAGTGCGTTATTGGACACGGCGATATGAACCCCAATTGAGCACGCACCTTCTCATGTGTGCAATTGAATCAGGAGTTCTTCCCAATCTTATAAAAGATGAAGGAGCTGCTCCAAGCACGAATATCTTGGATGAAGTTGCATGGAAAAAGTTGATGTTCAATGAACATGACAAGCATATGCAAATTCATCATAACATGACAATTACTAACAATCAACAAACCAATTCTAGTAGACCAATAGTTGTCTTATTAACATCTTTACATCGCGAATATGTTGACACTCTATTGGATTCTTACATCCAATACCCAAATGTGTTGAACAAACGCATAATGGTGATGAGTCCAAGCCATGAAGGGAAGCAAAAGACAGGCCATTTACACCACATGAAGAAAGTCATTGCAGATATGTGGTTGTTAAGTTTCATGGATGAAATACTTTCTTCCCCGAAATCCACCTTTGGATATATAGGACATGGACTTGCAGGTATCACCCCAATTGTATTTCGTGATTGGGGACCTAAAGCTCACAAGCTTCCCAAAAACAATTTTTGTGGTAGGACTAACATGCCAGGACCTTGCTTCATTGATAACCCAGAAAACATGGATTGCCCATTAGATCCTCCTAATGTTAAAATTGGAGACCTCAACTTCGAAGTACCTGAACTTCGACATTGCCTCTATCAATGGGGGATTGGTGTTAATGAGCTCAACGAAACATAACACCAAATTAAAATGTTTTGTTAGAGAAACAATATTAGATTATTCTGTTATAAGGACTATAATTTCCATTCATTCCTTTTTTTAATACTTGATTAGGGTTTGTACATAAATTTACACACTCTTTGCTTCTAACAAAAAAAAATGTAGATTTCATTCTTGATTTATTAGGAAGCATTACCTTTTGATATAAAAAAAAATTGAAACCAAATAGTCAAATTTGATCAACATTTTTTATGACCATGCAAGTATTCATTCAATTGGTCTTTTTTATTTATTAGTTGCGTAAGGTTTGTATATTGTACAATCACATTAAGTTTACGTGTAAATTTTTTATAAACTTCAATTCTTGATAGATTTTATAGCAAGTCACTTCTTAATGAACATTTTTGGAAACCAATTAAAGGAGTTTGATTAATAAGGTCAATTAAGTATGTAAAATAAAAACTCACTTGGTTAATCCCATTTTTTTTAGGTTTTTAGTTCATTAGGCTTCGCAAGTTTAAATACTTAAATGTTGAAGAAAAACTTGTAAACTTTATGCTTGATTGATTTTGAAAGTTTTACCTCTTAATCAATAAAATGTGAGACCAATTAACAATGAATGTGATTAGGAAGTTTTGAAACTAACTAAATGGGTTAATAATGTTAACAAGTGAGCTAGATATTCATTTGGTTCATCTCTTCCCCCCCTTTTTTTATTAAGTTAATTTAGGTTTATAATTAATTTATTTCGTTTAAATGTAGTGTAGAAATGTATGTTTGTTTCTTAATTGTTTTTTTAAAGTGTAATTTTTACTAAAATTAAATTATAAATTGAACTCGACAAATTTTGTTTAATAAGTTAACTCCTCATGAATTACTTGGTATTTTTTGGGGAAGGATGGATATGAATTGTTTTTTCTTGTGATATGATTAAAACTATTTATCCTTGTTCCCACCAATGTTTTTTTTTTGAATCAATCTTGTCATTTTTTAAGGGGAAAAAGAGAAATTTTTGTTTTTTTAATGTAATTTTGATTAGTTTTGCTATTTTGTTGGAAGGTTTTGCTAAAAAAATTAGGTCACAATATTTATTTTAAAAAACCCTAGTTCCCACATACATGATTACTTTTTCATTGGATCAAACCTTGAATACAACTAATGCATTTCATTATATATTTTAAACTAAAATAATGAAAGACAAAATATATGGGTGTCACATTTTAGTCACAACTTATTAACAATTACTTTTCAATACTTATCATATATTGGCCTAGTTTACTTACTAACTATATTAACTATTATAGGTAATATTAGTTAAAAGTAATAATATTATATATATAATGATGTTGTTATTAATTGTAACTAATAATAATAACTAATAAAATTGATACTAAAATTATCATTATAACTTGTACCTAGCCTATGTTAGTTATTTATTATTATTATATCACTTGTTATATATTTTATTAATTAAAATAATCAATACTTAATTTTAAAATGAATGAATTCAGTAAGAATAATAAAAATAATTCTTGATTTATGTAATGTTATTATGTTATTGATCTAAATATTTGTACTAATTATTATTTATCTATTTATTTATTATTAAATGATCATTGTAACTAGTAACCAACTTATGTTAACCATATTATTATTATTATTTTATCTTGCTTGTTATGGGTATTATTAATCAAATAAAAAATTACTAATAAAATAATAATTTCAATAGCTATAATAAACCTTCGATACACTTGTGATATGGCCCCAATATGTTTTGTATTTGTTTCAAATATAACTTGAATATGTTCAAAATATACATTTGTGCATTTCACTTTTAATTGATATATACTAGTGTGAACCCTGTGCATAATGCACAGGTGTGGTATTTCAAGAAAAAGAAAAAAGAGAGAAAAAAAAAGGCCCAGGAAAAATGTGAAAGCAAGGAAAAAAAAAAAATGATAAAAAAAAGGCTCAAGGGAAAAAAAATTAAAATTATTGACCAAGTAAACTGACCCCTGGGGGCAGTTTCACCCCATTCATGAAATCCCATGAAATCCCAGTTTCATCCATGGTTTCCATCGGATCACACTGGGCCAGAGTGATTCAGCACCTGCCGGCGCATCATCCATCCACTGGATGCCTGAACACCGGTTTCCATCGGATCACATTGGGCCATAGTGATTCACCCACCGGCGCACCATCCATCCACTGGATGCCTGAACCTGAACCTCTCCCGTGCCAGGTCCATCAGTTGTTAGTTGGGTAATAACTCTCACAGAGATCGAAATTCCCAAATCAAGAAATTCCTCAACTTACCCGGCCCCCCCCCCTTCTACAAAGCACACCACAAGGAATGGGCAGTGACTGGAAGAATTTTTCAGGCACTGCCCAGACGGACAGACAAACAGACACCACTGTAACTTTAATATATAAAATTGTGATATGTTTTAAATACAAGCTACATAAAATTCTAATACACCCATTATACATACTTTTCATTATACATTTGTACATCTAACATGCCACCAATACATTTAAAAATACTTTTAATGGGCCCTAATATGCCCATTGGGTTGTAATTAATTTTGATTACATTTGTAAATAATGAAAAATATTTGGCATGTCTTGGATGAAGATGAGAAGTTGTCCTTTTGGAATGACGAAAAAAACAATAGTTGTAAACTAATTACAATGTAATCACAAATATGACCAAATAGAACAAACGATTATGAAAATGATCAAAACTAGTTGGTTGTGTGTAATAAAAATAATGTGGTTACAAAACTCCATATATCTTGTGCTACATTGGGCCTAACATCAAAAGTTTCATGTTCTTGAAATTATTGTAATTCTTCAAATGATTTTCATTGTCCCAATCTTGTGAATTAAAAAAAATACCAAGAATTATTTTTTTGGGAAGGTCCCAAATAGGTTTTTGAGAAGACTCTAATTTTGATGTTGCATAAATCTTTTTCAATAAGCTCCTTCCAACTTGTTTCGATATCAAATATCCTCTAACTTCCAATGTTGGGATTTTTATAATTGTTTTTAATTTTTTTGGTTTACCATTGTGGAACATAATCACATGCTCCAATTCCATTTTTGCTAATTGCATTCTTTCTTGGCTTTGTGAAGGTCCACCTTGTGCATTTTCCTACAAAACTTCTTAAATAGTTTCTTTTTCATGCTCCTATATAACATTTTTGGCGTATCATTGCAATAAACCAGTTATCAAAAGAAATAAAAACATATTTTATTTTCATTATTTTGAGGTTTTAATATGAATCTTATTGACAAACAAAACAACAAAAATATAATCATTTTTCAAAGAAAGATCATTTTTTTGGTGGAAACAAATAATTCTAACAAAAACTTTCAAAATAAAAGTTAAACCAAAAATTATGGTTTTGTATTTGTGGTTTGGTCACCAAATGTTAAGGCCACCAGACAATATTTTAGGCTTGAAAACAAAGAAAATATGAACATAAAGTGAATTACATTTCTTCAATTTCAGTAGTGACAAAATGATCATTATCATTAGAAATAGATGCGTAAATCATAATACAAATAAATTAAATTGAAGTCTTGTATAAATTTAACTTAATGGATAAATGCGAAAGTTGAACATAGATCTCCTTAAGACTACAAAGCAAATAAAACTTTGAAATGAATTTTTTTATACTAGAAACAATGATTTAAAAAGAAATAAAAACTTGCATAACAACCAATTCATGTTCCAAGCAACAATTTCTACCAAACCTTCCCCAAGCCTGATATTAAGTATTTGAAAGTCTATCCAAAAATGGTGGTTACATCCAAAATAGTAAATCTCCTAAAAGTCTTTTAAATTGCTACAAGTAAACCTTATTTATAGTTCAAAAATCCTAAGATGTAGTTCACCTCCAATCACTAAAAAGTTTTGTACTAAAAATGAGTAAGAAATTTTGGTAGTAAAAAATTGGTAATTATTTTTGGTAGTCCTTTTTCAACAACAAATTTTAATAGTTGAAAAGATAGTATAAGGTTTTTTACATAAAATCATAAAAGTGTTTTCTAACCTTTAGTAATAGTCATCACAACTTCGACAATAGTTATGAGTATCTTTGTAAAGAGAAAAACACCAATATTTTGCATCTAATTTTTTTCATTAGGTGATGTTTGTCAAACTTCCTATTCCTTTATGCATTTCGTATAAAATTCTTTGAATATTTTATGGCTATAAACCTCTCCTAAAAATTGGATCTTGCCCTATTCAATAGAGTTATCTTTTGACCAAGATAAAGAAGAAGGCCTTCAAAATTGTCTTTTGCTTTGTTCAATAATAAATTGTGTAGCAAAAGGTTGTCATATACTACTTGCAACCAAATTAGTTATAGAATGAGAAATGTTATATAAGTGGTTTGGTCTAGCATTGTCGAGTCTTTGGTAGAGTTCAATAATAAGAAATGGACATCAATTATTAAATAAAATTGTTCAGGTTTGTGAATTATTGAAATTTGTACTATAAAAACAATAACAACGAACAAACAAATTGTCATGAAGGTTGTATCTTGCAAATCAAATATACCAATGCCATGTGATCCACATAAAATATGTTTTTTTTGCCTAATAAATAATGTAAAATTTTGTAAAGTGTATGCCATCATTAAAAGCTTGTGTTTAGTAATGGTGTAGTTTTGACACATGCATTACAATACATTTTGGGTTTTGTGATTTCCATTTGCAACTAAGTATTAATTGCAAAGGACATTGTTAAACTCATGTTATATCATTCACCTGGTTGCAAGGGATAATGACATGACATTTAGTTATAAAGAAAAATAATATTGTTAACTAATTAAAAAAATTGTGATAATATTGAATATCCATTTTCTCAATTTCCATGTTGTGATGTGGATGGCATGTCAACTTAGTCATTTTACTTGACTAGGAGTTAAAAATGGTGTTTTCTTGTAAAAATGAAGTGTCAACAAATTATTCACACATGTTCAATTATGAGTTGCACATGACTTAGAATGGATTGAATGTAAAATTCACTTCTCAACTTTTTATTAGATGTTAAGTGCTAATAATTATGTAGATGTTTGGGTCAAATTATTACACCAAAACATACGTATATGGTTACATGTCAAAACCTAGGTTAACTAAATCAACCTATGTTAATTAGGCTGCCTACTTTACCTAACTTACATTAGGGGTAGATAAGTAGTAAAAGTAAGGATTTGAATCTCTTGCCTTCACATTGAGGAACAAAGTCCTTACCATTGCACCAATTTTTTGTGTAACATAAAATGTAATCATAATTTAGTAATTAAAAAAAAAACCCTAGATAAGTGACCTATTCAACATACTTTAGGTTACTTAGGCTATTTAAGTCGAACTTGCCTAAATGTTATATAGGCTACACAAGTGTTTACTTAAAAGACAAGCCTATTTATAGGTGACCTAGGTTGCATGGGCTAGGCTATTGTGAGCCTCATCAACATCACTTTTACCTTCACAAGTTTGAATTTAATTGATGTTACACATAAATAACTTTTATGAATGGTTATAAACATCATTTAACAATAATCAAATGTTAAAGCCAATCCTAACATTTCAGAGCTTTGATGGTAGTTTTAATTGCTTTCATGTTGATTACTCAATATTAAAAGTTGGCCATATTTATTTGTAGAATAAAGTGTATAATTTTTTTCCTTTGGATTTCGATGCACAATATTCCATGACAGAGTTGGTGAAGGAACTTATCATAAAACCACAACAAAATCAAAGGAAGAACACAAGAGGAGGTTTTGTTGCAACAATTTTGGATACAATTGATTTTCATCGAAAGCCCAATTCCTAAATATATATTGTGCAACCTAAAAACACATATTAGACAAATTTTTATTAAAACCTCTTATAAATTATTTCCAATTTAGTAATAGGACTTATTAATTTAATTAAACTTTCAAATTTCATGTTTAGTATGGTTTTTTTCTTTTTATTTATCTTATACATTCAAGAATTATTAAAATATGTTGGATGGTATTGGCGATGTATTACACATATTGTTTACGCAATAAATGATTCACATGGTTTTCCAACCAATGATAGTGTTAATGACAAGAAAAAAAAAAAACTTGAAAAAAATAATAATACATAACAAATTTGATAATGAATTAGAACTAGATGAATTTATTGTCTGGATAAGGCATGATATAAGTTAAGCATGGAATGAACAAATAATATAAGATTAACAATGTAAAATTGAAAGGTGGTGCCCTTTCAAATCTCTTCTTATATTATCTAATGGAACTTTATAAAAAGTTTTACCAACTAAACTTTTTATTACATAACCTTTTAAAAACTTGCACTAATCACATCTTCTCGAAACTTTCATTAATTTTACATATTTCAAAAACTTAAAGCATATTCTTCAAGGACCTTTTTAGAATTAAAAAAAACTTAAACATATCTTTTAATTTATTTTTGAAAAATAAAAAACCCCCAAACATATTCTTCAAAGACCTTTTTGAAAAAATTCAAAATTTTTTCAAATATAATCTTCAAGGATGTTTTTGAAAATTTTCAAAACCTCCAAACATATCCTTCAAGGACTTTTTTGAAAATTAAAAAAACTTTCCAACATATTTTTCATGGATATTTCTAAAAACTTTTAGAAATATTTGAAACATATTTTTCAAAGATCTTTTTGAAAATTTCTAAAAATTTTAATAATTTTTTTATTGTTTATGACAGATAGTGACCATGCCAAGAAGTAAAAGACCGTGAGGTAATTGATATTTAATAGTTAGTAAAATGCCTTTTGAATAAAATTTTAGTATCGTTGATAATGAGAGATTTGAATTTCAACAATATTATCACCAAAAATCACATTAACATAGTACATTGGTGAATAACTAGAATGCATTTTAACACATCATCATTGGTTCGAGGTTAATGTTAACGTTTAGAAAGTTGTGTTAGCAATAATTGAATTTTAAGTTGTTGTAGAGAGGGCGACTTCCTTGGGCTTTGGTTCTCAATGACTTGAAAAACATGTCTTGGTTTTAAACTTAGAATATCAAGTTCCTACCAAGTCTTTAATATTTATATTATTTGTTTGGATTTGTTTGGAAATCATTGTGGTAGTATTTTAGGATTTTTCACATTATTGTTGCATAATTTTTTAAAATTCATATTGGACATCACAAAGAAAGATTCATTTATTTGAAGCTAACACATGAAAAAAATTTCAAGAATGAAAAAAATACAATAAAATAATGAAATGGTCAATCTTAAAATGGACTCTATAATTCATTTACGATTCATAGTCACAACTACAAAAAATAATGAATATGAATTTTTTATCTCACAATGTTCATATGTTTATATAATTTCATTTATGAATTCATACCACCATATTTTAAACCTTTTTTAAAAACACATTTATTAAATATTGATTTTGAAAAAAAATCCATTAATATCAAAATGGACTTTGTCATAAGAATATTCTTATGCCATTATAAATATTCAGATCGACTTTGCCATTACAATATTCATATGGCAAAGTTCATTTTGATATATTTCAATTGATGTTTTTCAAAAATCAATATTTTATATAAATGTGTGTTTAAAAAGGTTTAAAATATGGTGGTATGAATGCAATATTCATGTTGGAAAGTTGATTTTGATATTTCAAATTGATATTTTTCAAGATTAATATTTTTTGTAAACGTGTTTAAAAAGGTTTAATGCATGGTGACATGAATTATGGTATTTCTTTTTCTACTTTCATATCTAGTCTGTAGCCATATCTGGCTAAATCTTCTTATGGATGATTGCCACTTCAGCTACATCACAAAATTGAAAAAAGAATGTAGAAAAATTGTGGTATTATTATTTTTTTTTCCTACTTTCATATATAGTCTGTAGCCAAATCTGGCTAAATCTTCTTATGGATGATTGCCACTTCAGCTACATCACAAAATTGAAAAAATAAGGTAGAAAAAATTGTGGTATTTTTTTTTTTCTACTTTCATATCTAGTCTGTAGCCATATCTGGCTAAATCTTCTTATGGATGATTGCCACTTCAGCTACATCACAAAATTGCAAAAAAGAATGTAGAAAAATTGTGGTATTTTTTTTTTCCTACTTTCATATCTAGTGTAGCCAAATCTGGCTAAATCTTCTTATGGATGATTGCCACTTCAGCTACATCACAAAATTGAAAAAATAATGTAGAAAAATTGTGGTATTTTTTTTTTTCCTACTTTCATTTATATTCTGTTGCCAAATCTGGCTAAATCTTCTTATGGATGATTTCCACTTCAGCTACATCACAAAATTGCAAAAAAGAATGTAGAAAAACTGTGGTATTTTTTTTCTACTTTCATATCTAGTGTAGCCAAATCTGGCTAAATCTTCTTATGGATGATCGCCACTGAATGCCATAGCCAGCAAGCAAGCAAGCAAGCAAGCAAACCCTAAAGGGACTCATCAGCAAACTTATCCATCTGCCCTAACAAAGGGTCAGTCTCTTGTCTGTGTGTGCGCGCTCGCGAGTGTTGTCGTTTGCGTGAGTGCTGTCACTTGTGGTGTGCTCGGACTTGGTGGTGGTGTTGTAGGCGGGGGCGGGGAGCGGAGGGGGCTTGTGAAGAAATTCACCATGGTTGTGGCTATGAGGCCATCCGTTTGTACTGCAAGTTCTTCTTCTGCTTCTCTTTCTTCTTGTTCTTGTTCTTCAACGTTGCCTCACATGTCTAAATCCACAATTCTGCCTGCCAAAATATGGACTTGCGCTGCGTCTGGAGTCCGACGGGATTCGTGCGGAATTTTTTTTCGTAGAAAGAGAGGTGAAGATGTAGAGCTGAAGAGGATTAGAATTGCCAAATGTGAGAATCTGCTTTCTAGTGGTGTATCTTTCAGTAGGTTGGAGGGTTCCTCCGTGGCGATGAGCAGATCATTGCGAGTGACGTTCGGTGGTTCTTCTTCTTTTTCTTTTTCTTCTTCGTTCTTCTGCGATTCAAGTTCGCTTCTGAAAGGTTGCACACAAGTCGCTGGTGCTGCGGACCCGAGCGAACGGACGAGACATTTCCATAGTGTGAGAATGCAAGCGGGACGCAACGAAGGTGTGAATGCGGCGGAACGTGTGATCGCTGCCATCGGATACTTCCTTCCTTTCTTCGACGGGATACAATACGGGCGCTATTTCTTCTTGCAATACCCGGCGGCAGAGAGGTTGTTGCAGCCACTGTTCCCACTCTTGCAGGCATATAAGAGCTTCCCTTACTCTAACTTCATAGCATTTTTCGCATTGTATTTGGCGATAGTCAGGAATCCCAGGTTCAGCCGTTACGTAAGGTTCAACACCATGCAGGCGGTGGTACTAGATGTCCTCCTCATCTTTCCGAGCCTCGTGGAGCGCACATTCACACCCCGTGGAGGTATAGGATTCGAGCTCCTAGTCATCTTTTATAATACTGTCTTCCTTTTCCTGCTAGCTTGCTTCTTATTTGGAGTTTTTTCTTGTCTGCTCGGGAAGACGCCCCGACTGCCAATTGTGGCCGATGCAGCTGATGTTCAAGTTTGATTGACAAATCAAAAAAATCACTTCTTCTTTTGTGCCAGTTTGCATACTGAGCTTCTCTTAGGGTTTCCTGGGGAGCACCACCTACTCAGTCTCTGTTTCCTTGGTGGTTAGTTGAAGAGAGTCTCTTTGACAAATTCTATTTATGATATGGACATGCATGCATATTCAGCTAAGCTTGAAATGGTTTTGAGTTATTCAAATCTCACAGACTGTTGTTGTTTGGACAAGTAAGAGGTTGCTGTGCAAGAGCTATTCGGCTGATGTGATATGCCTTTTTTCGGAGCCACGCGGTTTCTGTGCAATTGCATACCCAGAAATGGAAATTGCAGTATTTTAAGGTAAATCTTTCTGGATGAATGCAATACCTTATTGCTACTGAAAAGGAGAAATTTGCAGTGGGTTACTGTCTTTGATCTTAGCAATAGGTGAAATTGATGTATGTGCAATGTGTATCCTTCTTAAAATAATGGAACCCAATGCTATAGCTTTGATTTGTTTGCATATGTTTCATTCCATCTGCACTTTTCTGTATTCCACATGAACCTCTCTCATTTTGCACCCCATGACTTGTCTCCCATGATCTGCATGATTTCAATCAAGATTTTCAGGGATTTGTTGCATTTTGCAGCAGAAGTTTACCAGGGATTTGTTGCAGTTGTTGCCACACTATTTACCTGTATACCAATTGAAGTTTGAAACAGATTGTATTGCAGCAGCTGTAGTAGTAAGCCTTTGTGCCAAGGGACCACAACTACTTGGAACTGCTCATGAGATGGTCCATGTTTGTTAGTACCAACAGGCTAGAACACGCTAATCCTTTTATCTTGATTGCTGGAAAAGATTTTGGAACCCAAAATGGTACCCAAGAATCCAAGAACATGTTACTCCTTTTATCTTGATTGGTGGACAAGATTTTGAACCCAAAATGCCATCAAAGAAGGAGAAGGTAAACCAGAGATTTGGATGCAAAATAGGCATACAAGAGTAACAAATGCAACCCAAGACTCAAGATTTTGTTATAGGGATTAAGGCATCTTCACAAGGGTCTTCCAAGACTCAGTCACTGTAAGTCTTCAGGACTGTCCCTCTTAG
>Ga0116231_10006869_pt1 | contig 21323 bp, 14 predicted proteins | sample S1TSphgellanicum_2_FD_89695 | JGI IMG/M metagenome (GOLD analysis project Ga0116231, IMG submission 89695) | Host-associated microbial communities from peat moss isolated from Minnesota, USA - S1T2_Fd - Sphagnum magellanicum MG | ecosystem: Host-associated > Plants > Peat moss > Unclassified...
ACTGCCGTCAAAGTGTGGCCGCATCGGGGTCCTGGCCCATCTTCTCTCTTCTCGCAGATTGTGTTCACCACTCTGTATGCCGGCGCAGGCCGTGGCCCTGCTGTTGCTCCTCCTCCTCCTCCTCCTCCTCCTCCTCCTCCTTGCAGCAACTGCTGATGATGATGTTGCTGTTGTGGCTGTTGATTTTGATGATGTTGCTGATGTGCTTGTGAAGAAGAGACTCCTGCTGCTGCTGCTGCTGCTACCGGTGGTGGTGGAGATGAAGACGGAGATTGTAGTCCTTGTGCTTGCGCTTGCGCTTGCTCTTGTTCTGGCTCTTGTCCTTGCATAGCCTGCTGCTGTTGCTCCTGCTGCTGCTGCTGCTCTTCTTCAGATTCTTCTGCCATTCCTGCATCGGGTTCCATGATCTTCAATTCTCAAGCTTCGCATCACGAAAATTCCGCAACTACCATGTTCCACAAGCTCGTCTGTTTGCTGCTCACCAAACCCAATCTCCTGCTCCTGCTCCTGCACCTGCTTACACACACAACAGACACACCCCGCGCGCGCGCGCGCGCTCTTGCTGAAATCACAAGCAGAAGCTGCTGCTGCGATAAACCCTAATTCCACAAAACTCGCACAAACAAACAAAACACGGCAACAGAAGAGACGAAAAATGGGTGGGGACGCGCAGGCAGGGGTCGTCTTCTTCTTCCACAATTGTGCGATGGGTACTGCAAGCGCGCACATGCGAGATACGAACACAATTGGATTGCTTGAGTGTGACCATGCCACGTTCAGAATCCATTGCACAAAATGTGACGAGGAAAGAAGAAAGTACGAGAAAGAGAGAGAGGATCTCCACGTAGTGGTGGTGGTGGTGAGTGTATACCCAATGAGCGCACGAAGAAGAAGAATTTACATACCATGCACGACGAGATCAGCAACAGCTTTGTTGCATCAGCGGCAAGACAAAAGGGGATCAGCTCATATTCTTCTGCAACCAGCAGCAGGCATCTGGTAGGTGGGAGGAGGAGGAGGAGACGAAAGATCAGATGCGTCCAAGACGGAGCTGATTCCACGGGATCTGCGGCAGCAGCAGCAGCAGGGGTCCCTATGGGGGGTGGGGGAAGAGAAAAAAAAAGGGAAATAGGTGATTTCGATCGAAGCTCCTCCTCCTCCTCCCAATTCGTGACATGTGCAGGGATGTGATACGAGTTCCAGCGAGAACCCACTGTAGGAATTCTCGTCCTGGTTACCGAACATCTCACCCACGCCTGGCTGCTGCTGCCAGCCAGCCAGCAGCAGCAATCATCATCGTCAGAAGGAGCTCGTGTCCCGATGTGTTCAGTGCTGTGGCCCCCGCCAAGTGTCTCTTTCAAATCTGAAGGAAAACATCGACGAAGCGCATGGGAAAGGGTATAACATCTTCAAACACACAGATTCAGACTCTCTCTCTCTCTCTCTCTCTCTCTCAGACTCCTCTTCTCTCTCTTTCAGACCCATCTTGTCGAAGCCAAGTAATTGTGGAACCAGCAGTCTACTGAGAATGCATCCAGTTTGTGAACACAAGAGTTGCTGCATCAAGCGAGGGGGCCTTCCAAGCGAGCTTTTCTTCTTGCATCAAGGAGGGCCACTTGCTTCAAGTAGCAGATCTTGTGTCTGCAACCTCCAATGGGGCCGAAAACACTACTGTGCTTGTGGATCAGGCAGCATATCTTCTTGTGTCTGCAACCTCCAATGGGGCAGAAATCTCTACTGTGCTTGCAGATCAGGCAGCGAATCTTCTTGTGTCCGCAGCTGTGAATGGGGCTGAGATCTTCTGTACCATCCTTGCAGAAGTTTTACTTTTGCTTGTCAACCACCACTTTGGTATGCCATCATTTCATTTTCATGCATGCATGTTATACTGAAAAAGAAAGAGGTGCCCATTGCTGCTCCTTTTTTTGCTTTTGACAAAACCAAGCATGACTCTGGGGGGGGGATAGACAACAACTTCCTCAATTGTGAACGAGGAGATCACAATCCTTTCTGCACACTTGGTCACACAAATCCTCCTCCTCCTCCTCCTGCTAAAGATATCAGAAATGAGCAAGGTTCTTCTCAGTAACCCAGTAATGTTCTTTTAACCCTAATTGAAATTGCTGATCTCTTCTTCACCTACTCAACTGCATTCTCGTAGCTCAAAATTGGCAGAAAGTACTCTTTGAGAGGATGAGGATCAATACTTTTGCCTGCAGCTGAAAGAACTTTGTGATGTAAAAAACACACACAAAAAAATAGCCAAATCAAATTGTGCAGTTTTCTTTCAATTGCATCACAAAATGCACAGGAATCTTAGTGTTTTGCATTTTTTTGTTCTATGTTTCTTTGATGTTAACCTTGCTTTGCCTTTTCTTAATTGTGAGAATGGAGATTTCTTGATTCTTATGAAAGATATATATGTTTGTTTGATGCGGTTGCTTGGGTGGTGGTGATGAAAGTTGTAGGGTGATTACAAGGTTGCGGTTCCTTTCTTTTCTATGTGATTCATATCTGTTGGCAATCAAAGTGCTTCTGTTGAAGGTGGTGATCTGAACACAATGTGTTGTTGTCAATGGAGCTACATTCCTCCTTACGAGATTGTAAAAATTGAATATCTATATATTGCACTTCCATTTGAGTTTCATACTTCCTATCAAATCACCTAAGCTCTTTTAAGCTATTTTGTGTGTTTGCTTTTTCAAATATTGTAGCAATTTTATTGTGATCTTGCAAAAGAAACACATGCAAGTTTTGGAACAATTTTTTTGCAAGGGAGTTTTTTTGGAGTGCAAGTTCATTGATCAACCCAAAATTGAGCAAGTTCAATCCTTCACAACCACGGTTCTCAAGTTTCCAACTATGAGTTTGATTTCTACAACCATTTGAGATGAGCATTTTCTTTTACATTTTCCGAAGTTGGTGTTTGTTGTGTGTGCTCTTTGCACAAGAATTTTATGTGGATCCAATGAATACATGGACAAGGCTCAAATGGAAAGTACTTTGCAACTTTTCGGTCAATGATAGTTCTCAATCATGGATATGCAAATCATTCATGTACTTGGCAACTTGAGCAAAGGTTGTAACTAGGGACCTTTCCACATGGGAAGCTCATGGAGTAGCATCATACACCTCAATTGTTGTGTTAATATGAACAAGAAAAGAGCATTGGTCTAGCAACTTTGTAGAGGTTGCAAAAGTGCAAAACATCTTTGGGTTTGATAATAGATATCATCAAACCAACATTTGGCATAAACTTGTTTGTAAAAGTAAGGAAGATGGATTTGTGACCATCATATAGCCATGGATCTACAATGAAAAATAATGTGAAGAAATGTAGCAACATGGAAATCAAATTTAATATGTATCAAATTTATTGATAATAATAAACAAATTAATACATTATATTACCTTGCATGCGACGATGTGACCATTTATGTGATGTTTCGCATGAGTGTTAAAAGACCTTTTTTTAACTTTTTATACATGAAAGAAGAGAAACTAGGGGCAATAAATAAACATTAGTAGGTAGAAGTCAAGCATCACCCTTGTTACCAAAAATGTTTTTGAAGTGGATTGTTAGTGACCTTGTAAGAAACTACTTGTCCAAGTTTTGAAAAAAAAACAACTTGGAATGGGAAGGAAAATTCAACTTTAGCAAAAATGCAAACGTGTGAAAATATATGAAAAAATATCAAAGTAATGGGTCAAATTTAGTTTAAATGAACTACTTTGAAACATAATCACAATTTAAATTGTAATTGTTACTTAAGTTGATGTTTAATGTTTTGGATGAACTTATATAACAATTTTTTTATGTATTGTGGAAACATTTGATAAAATTTGAAATGAATTTATTGAATATGTAATACCCCAAATATATATATATGTAAATTTTTAAAAGACTTAAAATGATTTGAAAATAAGTTTTTTGAAAAAAAAATTAATATACATCTTTTTACATGACAATATAATGTAACCTATTTTTTATTCATAAGAAAACTTAATCAAAAATGATTTATAAATCATGATTTTGAACATATTTTGTGAAATATTATATTTTTAAAGACTCAATCTTTAGTGCAAAAGGTTCCTATTAGTCAAATTGAATCTTCATTCCAATTGCTAAAAGAATAATAGATTAATATATGTACAATTTGAATATTTTTATGAGAATCCCATTAACCATCAACAACCTCAACTTGCAATCAATTTTATTTCCAACACTAATAACAATGAAAAAACAAATTGGTATTGAAAAAGTGATAAAATGTGTCATCCAATAAATTTTAATAATTTTTTTTTAATGTTAAAAACATGATAAAAGGATCAAAAGGTGAAAGGATTGTGACATTTGTGATGATGGACAATTCAATTGTCCAATTTAAATCGCCTCCATTGTACATACTTAACTTTGATTACAAAATTTTTTAACCACAAATAACCATCTTTATTCATTATGTTAACATGGGTTTGATCAAAATGCCTTTGACAATGATTATAACTATAGGAATACCCACACAATTAGTGGCATGTACACGTAAGAATACACAAACATACTTGCAAAATTGTTGTACAAATTCAAAATATACAAAAAATTACCTTTTTAATGGCATGGTCAAAGTGTTTTACCAAAATATATATGGATGTTTTGATTTCGTGTTCATAGACATGTTTAAATTGGAAATGACATTATCCAAAATGACAGGTTGTAATATTGGAGATTTAACGCCAATGAAGAAAATGGGAAAAAAACAAATATACAACAAACAAAAAAAATTCACATAACATGCGTGAATAAAAATTTAGTAGTTAATTAATGAAGTAATGGTTTTATTATAATAATTTAATTATAAATGGGTTTCACATTTTTTTCTTATGGTCCATGCTGACCATGTAGTTTATTTCACATGAGTTTTTCAATTTGTTATAACTCACAATGTTGTACATTTATGTTTATGTTTTTTGTTATTTGCTCACAATGTTGATGTTTTTACTCACAATGTTTATTATTTGTTTATAATTTTTATTATTTGTTCATGATGTTACATGTTTATGCTCACAATTGTTCAATATGTGTCCATAATGTTGGTTTTTAATGGTGATGGAATTAGGTTTATATCACAAATATCATTTTCATACAATGAATGGAATTCATTTCATATGAATGTTCATCCATAATTTCTAGTTAACTTTTTTTTTACTTTTAATTAACTTTTAATTCATTCTTAATTCATTCCCAAGTTCTTTTAATTCGCTCATGGTTAATCTTCAATTAATTCATATTTAATTTTAATTTCATTCTTAATCAACTCCTAGTTAACTCATAATTCACATGTAATTAGGAAACCTTTTAAAAAGCCTCCCAGTCAATGGACATATGGAAATTTCCATGAAAGATTCCTTGAACTAAGTCCCCAAAGGGGTATAAATATATAAGACCCTTTGATACTTTTAATATATTGGTTGTATACACTATTTAGTGGTTCATTTAGGTAAAAATACAACACTCAGAGATGACGCGCTCCCAAGTCACGGGGGTGGAACCCACTTGAAGGTTTCACAAAGTCAAGTTGCGGAAAGTTAAACTTGGTAGCACGCTCCTGGCTTCCAACTCTAGAAAGGGGTAGAGGGTCGAGTTGGGAGCCCCGGGATTAGACTAAGAAGAAGGTTTAGTAAATCAAGCATGAATCTGCATCAAAACAAACCACCCACGTGGTTAGTTCACATTCCGGGACCCCTTTGGGTGTTGGGACTTGCCACGGGCACTTGGACACGCAAGACTCACCACGGCCCGGACTCGGGGGAAGCCACCACCTTCCCCCATATAGTATTCTCTACGGCTGGTCGCAGAGGCTACATCCGAATGGCACAAATTCCCGGGACTCCCGAAATGGAGTCCCAAAATTGTCTCAGCGGGACTCCCGGAACTTTGAACCGCCATAACTCCCGACTGCAGAGTTGGATCACGACGAGTTCTGAACCAAAGTTGTATCCCTCGTCAAGATCTTTCCAACGCCATGTCGCATGCTCAAATCGGACGTCGGAAAGAGGTCGATTCCCGACTTTTAGTGGTCGAAAGTCAAATTGTCAGTTTGACTCCCGGCCCTTCTTTTGCCCATAACTTGGGCTGCAGATGTCCGAATTGTCAATGCGAGGGCATTTTCGATATCTACGTTTCAAGACCTTTTCAATGACACCAAGAACGCCCCAATGCGAGGTGTTTTGCCCCTTGCTGTCGAGCCCTGAACATTCGGGAGTCCCGGAAGACTCCCAACCTCCAACTTTTCCAAGTGTTGGGCTTCACCCCCACACTTGGCCAAAGTGGGGTTGCGACAAGAGAAGTCACAAGAAAGTTTTTATAAAGGATCCATATGGATATTATTTTAAATTCCAAATTTTCATTAATGTAATCTTTGAATATTAAAGTTTTAATCACTTAAGAAATATTTTTAAACTAAATCAAAACCCATAGTGAAAAATGTTGTTAACTAGTGTGGTGAAATCATTTTGAGAATTTGTAAAAGGAAAACCCATAAGAAAAAAGGTCCATTTAGATATTTCAATTATGTACCCATTGGGCACAAAAAATTTGACAAACAAAAACAAAAATCATTTCAAAAGGACGTTTGAAAACAAGGTCAAATTCTAACCCTTCAAAGTTCATAACTACCATTTGGTTAAGGTTTAACAAAAAAAAATTCACACTTAACTTTATGATTTCACTGTTCAAACCATGTTTAGTCAATATAAACAATTTGGAGTGGAATTCAATATGAATTCTTGAAATTTTTAATAATCCAATCAACTTGTTAATCCATATTTGTAATTTCAAAAGTCTTCTATTGAAAATGAATGCATTATTTTCAAAACAATTGTGCAAATGTTTTCATAATCAAGTTTTTTGTTTAAATGAATTATCATTTAATGTATTTAAAATTAAATTATTCATTATAAGCATTTAAACACAAAACACCTTGCAAAAATTGTTATTGTGACTTTAAAAGTGAGCCACCATACCTTGCATTCACCTTATTTAACACTAATATGAAAAACAATCTTATTCCATAACCTTGTTTTGTTAAATTTTTTGTCTACTTTTTCAATAAAAATTTGTCTATACTTTTGTTTGCACTTTTGTTTCACACTTTCTATACTTGTTTTCAACTTCTTTTGGTTTTATCTTGGTTTTTGTGTTTGGATTTAAACTTAGGTTTTTTTTTCATCATTCAACTTCATAGTTTGCATGCATGTATCAGTTTCAATGTGAATTTTTGTTCACACACATTTCCTTTCTTACACAAGAATAACAAAAAAGAATTTTTTTTTTACACTAAAGAAAACATGTGAAGTTGATGTATTTGGTGGTTTTTAAGAAAAAACATTTTTAATGCAAGAATGATGCAACAAGAGTTTTGAAACAAAGAATATACAAAGTATTTTTGTGTTCTAGTATTGAGGGTTTATGTGACAAGTTTGGAAACATACTGGTTTTTGTTTTATTGGTGTAAAGACAAACAACAAATGAAGTTTTGTTCATCTTACCAATTTCATTTTGCTATATTAATTTTGTATGATTTTTTTGTTATATATATATATAGTACATATAAAAATTATTATGCAAACTTTTCATAAAAATTTCACAAAAGCATGTTAATTAATTTACAAACATTTTTTAAACATTTGTTTTGTATTTGTAATATTTTACACATTTTTTTGTCCATTGTGTACAATTGAATATCTATAGCTATTGGGTGTCAACAAGGTAAAGTAGACAAAAAGAGTAGTCCGCCCAAAATCCAATTAAAAAATGGAACAATTTTTGATAATATGGACGCAAGAAAATAGATTCAAATGTCTAAAATGTTGAAAAATCCCATCTTCAAAGTAGTTATATATCATGTTGATTATTTGAGCTAAGAATTTTTGTTGCTACCCATGCCATTTTTTAAATTGCAATCACCAACTTTTTACTAATTTTTTTGTTAAATTTTAATTTCTTGTTATGTTTCCATTCATCCATTTTTTTTGCAACTACTTTTTTTGCCATTGTTTTGTTGTGGGAAAAAAATAAAAATGCTATTATATACATGAAGGCTAAAAAAATTATAATTTAGGTTCATGATTGCTATAAATATTTGTTCAATAAAAAAATCATGACCCATAAACAATTGTGCAAGATCTTCATAGAATTTTTAATAATGCAAAAACAAACATTTTTTAAGCATTTATTCCAAAAGTGTTATTACTATGGAGATTCTTTTGCAATTTCATTCATCTTGGTTTTAACCTTTCATGTAATTCATTTTCATTGGCTCCCCATGTTTTTATTCACAATGGCAAAGGGGTGTTATTAGTTATTACTATATAAATTCTTGTAAATGTTGTTATGGATGTGGAATTGAAGTGTTTAGTTTATGCACTAATTGGATATGCTAGAAATTTTTTGGGAAATTATTAACTTTAGTTATGATTTTTTTTAATTATTAAAATTCAAGATGAAGTTGTGATGCTATTTTATTTTTATTTTTAAAAAACAATATACTAATGGTCATGTAAGATTTGTAAAGAATTAACCATGTAGAGTTTAATTGGAAAACATGAAAAACTATATGAATACCATTGGTCACATAGGTGATAAAAAGACTTATGGATGTATTGGTTATTGCTAGCATGTATTGTAAGTTTTGTCTATGTATTACATTTTTGACACTGAAGATTGAAACAATGTTGTATTATATAGGGTACAAATTGGGTATACGATATTGGTATCAATTTGGAATTGAAAAACCTATCAGCTAGGTATGACTTGAAATAATACCAATTTTATACCAATATTAATTAGTATAGGACCTAAGGCAATATGAAATATATACTTACCTTGTAGCAAAACCAATATTAGGTTTATACTTGCCATGTACTAGGAAAAAATCATCATTGAATTTAAAACAAATACCAAACTAATATGAAAGTCTTTAAAAATATTCAATATTAATACTTGAACAATACAAAAAATAAATTAAAAACTAAATACCAAAACCAATTTAATCTAACACTAGTTGAAACTCAAAATGTGTATCATTAAAACACAATAATTTACCATCTATGCATTAGATCATTGTCATAGTGGTTAACATGCAAAATTACATGTGCAAAAAATGAAAAGCAATGTGAAAGAATGAAATGACAATCAAAATAAGACCATCAATACATAGATGACAAAGAGACTTATGGGTGCATTGGACCTTGTCAACATGTATTGTAAGATTTGTGTACATTACATTTTTTACATTTAAGGTTGAAACTCAGAGTGTGCATCATCAATACAAAATACATTCCCTTCTATGCATCCTCATTGTTATAATGGTTAACATGAATAATTGTATGTGCAAAAGGTGAAACAAAGGTTTGGTGAATACTATTAATGTTGCAACCCTAGCTTTGGGCTCGCGACCAAAGCAAAGGGGTTGCAAAGTTACGGGCTAAAAGGAAGCCCGGGAGTCAAGGCAAGAGGAAACCCGGGAATCAAGGCAAGAAGAAGCCTAAGAATCACATCACACATTCCCGAGAGTGTAAAAAAGTGTGAAGGAGTATGAGGGAGTATGAGGGAATGTACCCTCACACTCCCAAGACAACTCCCACTTTGGGAGATGGAGTCTCGGTGGACTGCTGAAACTTCAGAGAGCGATTATAGGGATCAAAACTCAATGGTTTATAGCGTTCTTTATATCATTGGAAAGTTCTTGGAACGTATATGTCTAAAATGGGTTCGAATTGCTCATTTCGACATTTGAAACATAAGTTATGGCCAAAAGAAGGGTCGGGAATCAAATTGCTAGTTTGACTCCCGACCACAAAAAATCAGTAATCAACTCGATTTACTTGGTTGTAGGGGGTGTGCGACATACCATTGAAAAGATCTCGATGAGAACTACAACTTTGTTTTAGACTGCATCTCAATCTGAGGTCTGCTTGCAAAGTTATGGGGCGCCAAAGTTACAGAAGTCCCATTTGGCGCGATTTCAGGACTCTCACTCGGGAGTCCCGGGAGAGAAAAGTCATTTGGATGTAGGCTCTGTGACCAGCCATAGAGTATACTATAAGGGGGAAGGTGTTGGCTTCCCCCAAGTCCGGGCCGTGGTGAGTCTACTGTGTCCGTGTTGCCCGTGGCTCATCTTAGCACCAAGGGTGCTCCAACTATGCACTAACCACTTGGTGTGGGTTGTGTGCAGGCTTGTGTGAGTGAGTGAAGCTTGTCAACTCTTCCTAGTCCCATCTCAGAGCTCCAACACGCCCCTCTACCCCTCAAAGTGTTGTGAGCTAGGGAGTGTGCCCCGATTCCTCCCTCTTACGCTGTCTTTTACTTGGACTCACATTTGAATCCTTCAAGGAATTGGGAGTGCGTCAATTAATCACATCCTTTAAATGACAAAAAAACATATTGTTTATTATTAACAAATATTTGAACTTTGTGTTCATTACACTTTGAACATTTAAGGTTGAGATTTAAAATGTGCATCCTTATTGTCATCATGTTTATAATATTTCCTTGGGATTCTTTGGCTTGTGACAAGACTTAATCTTGTGAATTATGTTATTATAATTTTTTACAATTACCTTTTACCAAAACGTGTTTATTGTTGCTTTTTTATTTATTTATCATATTTCTATTTGTTTGTACAACCACATAATTTGGTGAAATGTGGCAATCCTGGACTACTATGTGTTTGATTTCTTTATTTTTTTTGTATGAAATCTCCAAGGGCTATTTATAGGTATACAAGGACTTCATTATTTTTGTGATGATTTCAAGCTATGTCTTAGCTTTGAATGTTTCTTTTTCCCCCCCAAAATCACTTATTATTAAGCAAGAGTAATTTTTGTTATGTTGGCTTGTAGTTTGTAATCATTATATACTACAAAAAAACTTTTTTATTACGATAAAATCTAATAAAAAAATATTTTTTGTGGGCATAAAAAAAATCTAATTATTTTGGATTAATTAATTTCAACATGTCCAATTTGATTGGTTATTTTTTGCTATGTTTTTTACTAGGTTTTTTTATTTTGTATATACTAGTCAAATAAAACAACAATATTTGGGCAATGAAATACAAATCTACATTTTGATTGGTTTAATTTTTTAAATGAATGCCTTAAATAATAATAGAAATGTATTTATTTACCCACCCTACCTAGTTAACTAGGCCATTTAGGTTAACTAAATAACTTAGGCCACCCAAGTAGCCTAGGTTTTTTAGGGAGCATTTGCTAACTAGGCTACCTAAGCTAGTTGGGTAGCCATGTATAGTAACCTAGGTTTCAAAGTGTGAGAAATTGAATTCCTCACCTTCAAATTGAAGAATCAAATCCTTATGAAATGAACCACCACCTTCATACGGTGAGTTTTTTTGTAAACATATTGTAATGAAGATGTTCATTTTTTGAACACTATTTAAGTAGGTAGGAAGTTTACCAAGGTAGACTTGTAGGAGGGTAGTTCAATAACTTGTGCAAGTAGGTAATCAAACATATTAGTTAAATATACCAAATAGGTATTAGCTTTGGTATATTAGCCAATGCTACCAGTAGCATGGGCTTGTATATTATGTATGTTATTATATATCTACCTAGGCCAAAATAACATAAATCTATACTAGCCTATAAGGTATATATTACAATGATTGCATATAAAGGTGGACCAAAACCAATAGTTCAAAGTCTCTTTTCAAAATCCATAAAAAGTATATGGGAATTATCAAACCAATGCTCAAATATGGACCATAAGATTACTTTTGGTTTAGACCATACAACCTATGTGCGATGTCACAACATGGTTTTTTCAAATTTTAATATGGTCATGTCTTTTTCTTGAAATAGTCATGTGGTTTAAATACTTTGTAAAAATGAGAATATTTGCCATACATAGTTATTAAGGTTCTAATAAATTTGTAATTTTTTATGCCTCCTCATGACTTCAAGTGTGTGCAAGAGATTATTGGGTACAATGGCACAACCAATCCCTTCAAGTAGTAACAAATTTGAATATTCTCACAAGAAGTAAAACTTAAACATGAGTTTGGCAATAAGGTAAAAACTTCATGAACATGAATCTAACAAAGGTAACACTTTGACACTAGTAGGTTTTGCAACTTTGTTGTACATGTTGAACTAAATTCTAGAGGTTGACAATGGTGATCCCATCACTTATAAAGAGTTTACAAGAAAAATATGGGTTTTGTGTCAAAAACATGAGTCCCAAGCAAATTTAAATTCCCCATTAGACTTGATGTAAAAAAGGTTTTCAAATATTTTGGAGCAATATAAAACAATGGTAAAAACATAATCAAAGGAGCCACCCAAGTGAATGCACTTTTTAAAACTACATTTTTGTATGTTTGAACAATCATAAGGAAAACATAATAGTAATTTGGATTGTCATAAAAGTTTTTGGAATATTTTTAATTAATTGCAAAGTTTACATGTTCAAAATTTGAGACAAATCAAAAATGTTTTTGCATGTTCAAACTTCAAAGCACTCAAACCTTGAGAATAGATAATCCTTATTAATTTCACATGTCTAGTTTTTTTACCAAATGTGCACCATTATAAATAAAAATGGAGAGGATTTTAACATTGATGATTAAAAGGGAAAAAGGATTAGAGATAATGGATTTTAAATATATAATGGATTTGAACACATTTGGTTCAAATGTTCTTTTGACCTTGAAAATTATGGATTTTGAAAATGTGTCCTTAATAAAAATTGTTCATATTTATGTGATAAATGGCATGAATGTATAATATATATAACATAAAATCAAATTGTAGTCAAAATGTATTTATATCTAACATGTAATGTTAAACTAAATATCCAAGATACAAATTTGAAAGTTATAGACCAATACATAAATGGCATGTGTCATGTGCAATCCTTGGGAAAAAGATTTTTATCTTTACACCTTTAGCTCCTTTTATTGTGTTTTCACGTAGAATTGGTATAACAATCTTCATAACGAACATCCCATGTGGATTAAAAAAATTGAAACGTTATGGATGTTTATTCAAGGGTAATGTGTTTCACTAAACAAAGGTGAAGTCTTTGAGGTTCATTCAAAAGGAATGGTAATGGAAATGAAAAATAATAAGATGAATTGGGTCATGCAACTGACAAATTAAAAAGCAACAACGTTACTATAATTGGTAAATGATGAAAAGAATGACATGGAGTTGACAACTAATGAATGTGGATGGTACCATTTTTTAGATAAGTTGGTTTATGAGTTTGAAGAATAGGAATGCATGAACATTTAAATAAGAAAAGACATAAGGACAATGACCATGAAAACCCAAGGTTTCGTGGATGATTACAACAAAATCTACTAAATGTTAACATTGTTATTGATTTATAGTTTGAAAAATTGGAAAAATTAATTCAAAAGTTAATTAAAGTTACTAAGGTTTTGCAAATGAAGGTGGATAGTTTAGGGAAATTAGTTGAGACTAATGATGTTTTGTGAATTGATTTGCAAAAGCAAATCAACTACTAGAATAATTATTAGTTGGGACTTTTCAATCTCTTATGAATGAAGGCATTATGGAATATGAAAGAAAATGCAAAAGAATGAACAGTTGGCATGTCAATTATTTGGTCCAACATAAATTTTTTTTGTAATGAAGCAAAATTGTTATTCAATGTGGGGCCTTTATTTTTGAACTGCTAATTTAAAGGATTAGGTCCAAAAAATGATTTTTTATGTTTTTTAAAAATATGGTTGAAAAGAATGAAATGGGGTTTCAAAAGTGTTTACTGATTAAATGTTGTCCACTCTATGGTATTGATTTTACACTTATGTGGGTGAGCAAAATCATTTATAATAAACATGTGTATCATTATTGGTACAAAAAAATATTTTAAACACTTTATCAAAGTTAATGTGATAGTACTAAAAGTTTACCATAAGATATCAAGGTAACTTTTCAACATAGTGTACTAGATAAAAGACTTTTAAAATCTTGGGCATGTTCATCCATAACTCCTCACATTGGGGGTTAAAAGGGTGTGCAAAGGCTCCAAGATGGGACTAAGATAAACTTCTTAAGTCGAACTCATAAACATATGAAAATGCACAAACCAAAAGAAGGCAATTTATGCATTTGGAACAAATTGGGTTGTAAATTGTCACATATTCATTTAAAATTCATGCAACTTGGATTTGGGGGGAGACATTTCCTCCCTTGTAATCTACTATGTGATTGATTGTGAGGGTTGCATTGAAATGGCCAAAACTTCCTAGAATCAAAATTGGACTCTCTTAATTGGGACCCATAATGTATCGAAATGATGAAACCCCGTTGAAACCCTCTACCTTGTTCAAAACATTTTTTTAAAACATGCAACTTCATTTTTTTATAGCTCTTGTTAATGCCTCTTCAATGTCATGTTACATGTTCAAGTGGAAGTCATTTGACCCTTATTTCTTAAGTTTTAATGGTCAAGAGTCAAACAATCACTTTGGTTTCTAGCCCTTCTTTTTGCTACAACTTTAGTTCACAATTTTAATTTGAAAATGTGAGTTGGCTTTGAATATCCATGTTTCAAGACCTTCCTAATGATATATCGGGGCTCAATTTGGACCATTTTCTACTACAAGTGAACTTTTGTCTCAAAAATTGGGTTGTTTTGGGACTCCAATTCTTGAAATAATTCCCATTTGGGAATGTTTGGAGTTCATCAGTTGCACTTTCCCACACATGAGAGTGTCTAAGCTTCTAAACATTTTTTTAACCCGTTATATTTAGAATGAGTTTCTAACTTTCATCACAACTTGTATCCATTTAAAAACATCCAATTTATTTCATCCTAATAAGGTCAACATTGTGTGTCTCTCCCAGGAGTTGATTACGCACCAAACTTAAGATTATGACACAAATGCATCAAGGAACAATGCAAGGAAAAGGTGTTTGAATATTAATGGAGTTCTTTAAGAAATGGGTAAAAACACATTTTATGGGAAACCAAAAAGAACATTTTGTAAACCTTTTTGAAAGTCCCTATCCTTTGTATTTTGAATGTGTTTAAGCCCAATGAATGGGTTCAACTTTCGAAGTTTTTCTAATGATGTTAAAATTAACATATTTTTTCATATTCAAATTTTGATCATCATTTAAAACTCCTTTCAAAGCATTTTTTATTAAGGATTAGTATTGAAAAACATCAATTTTAATATCAAAATGGATTTTGCCATTTTGAAATTATCTAAATGAAATATGATTTGATATCTTTACAATTAAGATAATTCTTTTACTTTTTTATATGCTTTGAGTGTTATCAACCTTCAAAACGTTATGTTCCAAAGTTTCAAAAATATTGTATTAACACATTGTCAAATAAAAGTCCATATTCGATTTAGATGAATGTTTTTTACATTCTATGCTAAAGTCCATTTAAGATTGACCATTCATTATGAAATGTTACATTCTTTTGTTGAAAATTTCATGTGTTAGTTTCAAATAAATGAATCCATTTTTGTGGTACAACTAATAAGAGTTTAAACTTTTTTACAACAACAATTAAAACGTTGACATTGTGACATGCCAAATGTTTTTCTAATTTCAATACATGATAGCTTGGCTTTGCTTTTCATTTGATGTGGTGTTGATGAAGGTGAAGGTTTAAACTTAATGAACAAATTTCATAAAGGTATGATTACATTCATTTCATCATCTTACTTTGAACATATTTTTGTAGATAATGAAGACTTGTTTAATGCATCAAATGGGCTTTTCAATTGTCATATTCCTGAATAAGTCAACCATGCCTAAATTTGGATAAGGTGTGTTGATTTTGTATATTTAAAAATATTTAGAAAAAGATAAATGTGTTTTGTCTACATGAAAACATCTTTAACAATTCTTCAAATTTGCCCTATTAGTAAGATATTTCACATTTGGGAACTTTTAGTTTCTTATTGTTCCAATTTCTCAAGCCCCACCCATATCTTGAATAACTTGAACTTGAAAAGGTGCAGATTACTAACAACAAACCAATTGGACCAATTATCATATTGAAAAATAAAAAAAGTGGCGTAGTAGTAATTACATTGCCACAAAGTTTTTCCCCTACTCTTTTAGGGGATTGGAAAAACATGCATTCTTCCCAAATCATAGTAGTCTTCTAATGGGCCATTGGATAATAATTTTTTACATTTTCTTGTGTCAAATGGATTTAACATTGGTTGCTAAAAATTCTTTGATGCAAAGGTAGTTGCAAATTACAATGAACCTTATGGAATGTCACCATGGCAATTCTTGGGCAACTTTTTAGCCATTATTACATATAATTTAAAACTTTTAATAATTTTTTTATTAAAAAAATTCATTTATGTGAAGCTAACACATGAAGTTTAACAAAAAAAAAAAACAACAACAACAACAACAAAATAAGAAATGGTTAATTTTAAATGGATTTTGATATGGATTGTGCATGTCCATTTAAATTTAATATCATTTTTTTTCTCACAATGTGATTGTACAATGTTTTTGAAACTTTGAGACATAACACATTAAAGTTTAATAACATTTACATTAGAAGAAAAACACTTATTTTCAACTGGTCTTTGCAATTAAATTTTAGTCACAAATAACATTTACGACTAAAATCCTCTTAGTCACCTTGGACAAGTCACATGCAATATTAATTGCAAATGACAAGGGGTATTGGATGAAAGAAAAAATCAACAAATACAAGTTCATCCTTTGACTCCATTGTATACATATTGTCACATGTAACTAAGATGCGACTATTTTGATCATTATTGAAAGCAAATGATGTGTTATTATGTGTCTCAATATTTAATTATTTAAAATGATGATTATTATTATTTTGAAATAATATGGGACATTCAATTCACATGCTTGGATGATTTATATTATGAAAGGTGGCCCAATGTAAATATGTCACATGGCACTTTAAAATAAAATTAATACAAAATATTAATATTTGGTTGGTAGGTACCTAGGTAGGTACATAAGTAGGTGCCTACACATTTAAGTTAAATACCTACTTACCTACTTAAGTAAAAAGGTAAATAGGTAGGTCTTACCTTCCTAAGTTAAATACCTACTCATATAAATAGGTATTTAGGCAAGTAGGTACATAGGTTGACTTAGGTGGGTGGGTCAAATTAAACTCCTATTTAATTAGGTAGATAAATAAGTTGGGGAGGTAGGTAGTTTAAAATTGTGCATAATTTTTTTTTTGTTTTGGGTTAAGCCTTTTGAATGGTTCATCCCATGTGCACACATTTAGGGTTTAAGGTAACTTATAATTAATAAATATAATCATTTATAATTATTTATAAAAGTGATATTGTGGACAAATAGTTACAGGAAATAAATATTTTAATTTATTATATTAGAATCCATGCAGTTATGGTCATAACATTAATTATTTTAATTAAATTATGATTATTCTAGAAACTTAAATAAAAAATAAAACTATAAATTAATTATGCAAGTATTATAATTCTAACTTACAAATAAATTAAATAATTACAATGACTTTACAATGATTTTTTATTACTAAAAATAAAATAAAAATTATTAAAATATATATGTTTTTATATTAACAATTTACTGTAAATAAGTAAATAATGAATAATACATACAATTATTTAATATATTTTTGTTTTTAAATACAATAATGACATCAACTTTGTTCATTATTTTAATACTATTATAAAAATTTGGAATGAAAATCTTAAATACAGGACATGACTTCTTAATTAGGTTATGAATTTTTTTTATTATTATTAAAACATAAGTGTTGTAAATACAATAGTTATTTTTTATGATTGGGAACTATCATTTTAATTAATGTGAAAATTAATGTTGTAATATTTTTTATTCATTTTAAATAAACAATAGTAAATAGTAAGTAAAATATTTTATTATAATCATTTGAAATTTGCATTTAAATTATTCTATAATTTTATGACATGGTAACAATTATATATTTTAATTACATAATTAAATATTATAGATACTAAATTCATATAATTAGATTAATTCATTTGATTATAGTGACAATATTTTTTTTAAAATTATTTTAAATTAAAATTATGAATATTTAAACTTAATTATAAATTATGTGTCTATTATAATTAATGTATAAGTAATGTAATTATTATTAATTTATAATAATTATAAATTAATTATGGTAAATTTATTTTTATTAAGAAATATATAAATATTTAGTATAATAGTTTATGTTGGAATCTATTTTATTTATTTGAAATTATAAATAATTAATGTAATGAAATTAAAATAATTACATTAATCATGTCCATGACTTTAATTACAATAAACATACTATGAATATTTTGAATACTAATTCAAAATATAACTTAAAAGTAATGAATATTAAGTTTAATCATAAATCAAATAATTATTATAATTGATGTATATAGACATGTCGATTGCGATTAAACAACATTTCGCTTGTGATTAATGGGACTTTAGATGGTTACTCTTTAAAAATAGATCTAACCCATATATAGATGTAAACCAATTTAGTTGCAAACTAATTGCAAATTATTTGTAGGTGATTTAGTTGATGTCAACATAATGTCACATTAATTGGAGAGGGCAAAAATTTTGTTGCAAAAAACCAAATAGTCACAAGTAGTTGTAAATGCATTGGTCACATATTGGCCTTTTTCTTCTAGTGTTAAGGTTTTAAAATTAAGAAAATAAATCATATTTTATTTGTATGAAAATAACAAATCATATTTTATTCAAAAAATTCAAAATGGCAAAGTTCATTTTAATATTTAAAATATTTTTTTTCAAGGCCAATCTTCTTTATTAATGTCTAATTTTATAAAGTTTAAATGGTGACAAAAAATGTTAACTTTAACATTAAATTTGAATAAATTTGAAAGTTAAACCATACACTAGGTTTAAAATACATTCAAAATACAATAGTTATGAACTTTTGGAACGGATTCTTAATTTCCATTTTAATACAAGGAATTTGCATATCAACAATTGGTTTTTTTCTTGTAAATGCCAGACGTAGTTGCAAATTCCTCTAATTGCTTTGGACAAGTCACATAATGACACAACACAATGGAAATGGCAATTGGTAAGTTCCACATTGAACAAATGTCACCATGTGGCCTACCTAAATTGGCCTAAGTTAGGCCACTTACCCTAACGAGCTTAAGGTTTCTAAGTTAAAAACCTCAACAAAAATACCTAAGCAGTTTAGGTGTAAAAACTTGACCTAAACTAGGCACCTAAGCAACGTAGCTTAAACTATGGTAAATAGGTCAAGTAATATTGAGGATCAAATTTTCATCTATAGTTGGATGCCACCAATTGTGCATAGTATGAAAGCACTTTTGATTTTGATTTTCCTCCATATATCATTAATAATTGCAAATCATAGTTACATCTACAACTTACACCCATTTTCTAGTTGAATATGTGACTAAAAGTCATTTTACCACATGCCATAGAAAATAATTGAAACAATAATCATAAAAATGATTGATTTGGACACAAGTTGCAAACATATGAGTTGGTATGGACAAGATTCTTGTAGTGTTTTTGATACAACCTAATGTGTTAACACCCATGAATTTCATTAAAAGAAATTGAAGTTTCATTCATAATGAATGTAATATCTTGGTATTTGAATGTGGTGATGACATGTTTTGGACAATCGCTTACATGATTTAATAACCAATGTTCCAATAGTTTTATATTTAAATGAAAGCACAAATAGGTGGACAATTCAGATTAACATTTGATCATAGTTTTTATGATTTTTAGATGAACTAAAATTTAATGTTCAATTCAACATTAATATTGTCAAATATTTAATGATCAATGTTGCAATAGACTTTAGTGAAAATGATATTTAAAAATATGGATAATTTTTTTAAAAATAAAGGAATTTTGAAATAACATTAGTATTTTTATCACATATAAAAATTTGATAGGTGGATTCAAAAAATGACATAGTATAATCAAAATTGAAGTTAAAACCTAGATCTCCAAAATAGTTACAAATAACATTTCTACTTGCATAAGAAAAATCACAAAATGGGGGTTTTATTTTAATGAAAAATAATCTCACTTCAAATGAGGTGTGAAAAAGTAAAACACATTGAAATTTTCTTAGAATTTTTTTTTTACAAAAATAATTTATAAAAAAATTCATCATTTTACTCATTGAAAGTCCATCTCACATTCAAAATTCGAAACTTTCACATGAGTTTTTGACCAATGTATATCTATGTACAAATATGTAAAGCTAATTTACCAATATTTTTACCATAAGCATAGGGGAATACACATTGAATAACATAATTTGCTAAATGTCACATTGTGACAATTTAAATTAGTGTAAAATTTGAACTTTCAAATGCCACTTTTGAGCCACCTAACCATGTTTTAATCCATTCATCATTTCACTACTACAAATAATGTTTTCTCCATTTTTTTATGATTGGATTTATATATTAAAAACCCTAAACAAGATGATGTTATAATGATTAGTCATTTACAATAAGAAAACAAGTGTTATTAGTAATCCAGTCAAATCAAACATGACAAAATGTCTAGTTGTGTTCTAGTTGTCTAGTTTGTTTTAAATGACAATTAGATGATTTTTTCATTGAAAAGTAGTAAGTTTTAGTTGATTTGATTAAAAGGTACCATAAATAATGATAGATGTTAATTATAATTATTATACATTGAAATTATTAAAAATACTAAGCACCTTATGAATAACTAGCCTAACCTACTTAGGCCAACCACTTTATAAGTTGTAAACATGAGGAGTTGAACTTGTCACTTCCACAAGGAGAAACCAAATCTTTAACCAATGCACCACACCATTTAAAAAGTGTTAATTTTTGTCAACATATTATTATGAACATTTCAAATGTAATTTTACATTAAGTTTGCAATGGTAGGTAAAAAGTTAGGTAATTAATTAATAGGTTGTAATTTGGTAAATGGTCAATATTTTGATGCACATACCTACTAGCAACTTGCCCACCTACCTACCTATATCAATATGCACATCAAATCTTTGAAATTTAACATTAGAAATTATTAAAATCTATGAAATGGTAGTGTTTGATTTGAGAAAAAAATCAATTTAATCATGTTAAAGATGCCTACTTCTTCGGGGGGGGGGGGGGGTATTGGGAAAAATTTTTTCCCTTTAAATTTTTTTAAAAAAATAATTTGGTTATTTTATTATTTTTATTCACATTTTTAGGGGTTTAAAAACAATATTTTTTATA
>Ga0116231_10006871_pt1 | contig 21314 bp, 12 predicted proteins | sample S1TSphgellanicum_2_FD_89695 | JGI IMG/M metagenome (GOLD analysis project Ga0116231, IMG submission 89695) | Host-associated microbial communities from peat moss isolated from Minnesota, USA - S1T2_Fd - Sphagnum magellanicum MG | ecosystem: Host-associated > Plants > Peat moss > Unclassified...
TTAAAAAAAAAACAAAAACTAATAAAAAAATAATAAAATTCGGATTTTTTTTTTTCCCTTCCCTTATTTTTTTTTTTTTTTTTTTTTTGTTTTTTTTTTTTTACCTTGTTTTTTTTTTTTTTTGTTTTTTTTTTTTTGGGGGGCATATCCATTGTAAACTAACAAGTTACAAGTAATAAGTTCACTACAAAAGCAAGTTCAATACAAGTAAACAACCAAACGTTCATAACAACATCAACACAAGTAACAATCATGTCGTTGTAACAACAAGGTTGTTACAAACAAGAATTCCACCATCACAACAACAAGGTCACCATAAGCAAAAACCCCACTACTACATCAATGAGGTCACCGTGAATATTAGCTAGGTTGTCACAACAACCAAGTCATGACAACAATGTATGTCAACGTTGTTGTAGCAAACATGCATTTGCATCGACATTACTTCAACTTTGACATGAACTATAATTTGCCTCAACCACTAGTATTGCAAGAGAAAAAACAATAAACCATAAAGTTTTGTTGGTGTGTTAGAAATTACACACTATCCAAAAAAAAAAAAGTCATTTAAGGTTCTAGAAAATTTTGGTGGATTGTTTCAACATTTGTGTGAACATTTTATAAACCAACTTATAACTCACCACATATCCACATGCCATTTGGATTAGATTCAAACCCTAAACATATATATGTTAATAAAAAATGTATTTGGGGTTTGAATAGCTTCACACAAACAAACAAATGTTTGTTTGATAAATTTGATTAACTATATTGAAAAAGCAAGATTTTTTATAAACATACAACAAATAATATATATAAATTCAATTTTTCTTTTACATTCATAAATTAATTAAAATGTGATATACCTAAAATTTAAGTTGTAAATATTATGTTTTCAAAATTTTGAAGTTTTACATGCCATTTGATGTAACTTATAAACATCATCATTTTATGTTTTTTTTCTAGTTTTTTCTTGCATAATTATTTTTTTATCAAATTAATTTTGCATTATTATCAAGGTATGTTGAAACTAGTTAATGTAAAATTGAAGCTTCATATTAGTTTTGGTCATAAATCTTTTGAAAATGAATAGTGTGTATTATACTTGACATAAGATTTATGTTGTTTGTGATTATTTTGTTACATTATGGTAGTTATTGAAAGTTTAATGTTGTTTTTCTTGATTGAGCTATACATTTAAGTTTGTGTTATATCTTATTGATTTTTACATTAAGGTTCAAGATGTTCAGTTAGGTTTTGAATTATATGATAATTTTATTAAACTTGTAATTTTTTCTTGTTTTGATATAATAATGGCTCCCACCTTTCCAAACCTATTTGTGAATGTGTGAACAACTTCAAAGTTGTCGAAAAAAAAGGTAATTAGAATTTTGATCATTACAAAAATAGGTTTAAATGCATGTGGCATGTGATTCCATTTTTCTAATCAAATTAATTAATCGATAACATGCACACATAAACATTATGATTTTGTTCCTAACACAAAATTAGAAACACAAATGTTTAAACATCCATAATATGTATCCCTTGTTTTAACCTTGTCATTGCATTTTGGATTATTTGTTTGATCATTATCTTTGTTTTACCTTTTGGATTATGTGTTTGGGAAATCTTTCCTCCTATGAATTCCTTTATAAATTCAACATTTCACAATTGGAACCATTTTCATTTGAATTTCCATTGTTTTAAATTATTGACCCTTGTGTTCTTTGATTTTTTGTCCTTTCATTCCACTCAATCCATACTTCTTTGAATCCTTATTGGTGGTCATGGCAATTGGGAAATCATTGGAATCCTTTACAGACATAGCTTGGTCAAGAACATCCACCATTTGAAAAATTTGTACCATGTGACTCATCCTCCATAATCAAATAAACAATGTAAACTTCACAATTCAATTTTTTCTGGATCTTGTTTAGGTATGTAATGATTCATAATTGATGATCCATGAATGCATATGCATTTTCTTTTCAAACTAAGTGAACATTAATGGTTTGAGGGGTATTTATTTGAAGTCTTGAATCTTTTGCATCTGATCTTTTTTTATGCCTTTAAATTCATGTTCAAGGACCTTGAAAAATTCATCCAAAGTTGCAATTACACCCATCATGGCTTGTGCAAACCATGACATGATTGTAGAATAATTGGTTGTATTCCTTGTGCTTACTTAAACCCCTATTGATGAATCAATGGATTGTTCTCCACCTCTTTTTATAAATGTTGGGTTTGTAACCCCAAAAATGGCACCTTCCTTGAGTCATGAATTTCATTTTTTAGTTCTTATGAACTTTAATTGTTTGGAATTAAAATTTCATGGTTGGAAGTTTTGTTCAATTCTTGTAAATTTGAAACGTTTCATGCTCCAAATGTTAGGGCAATAATTCAAATGCCCACCAACCATTAAACATTGAATTCCTTTGTCATTTTGAACACATTCACATTCTAAAATGTAAATTCCATTCATTAAAAAAACCCCCCTCAATTTGACTTGAAATCCTGTTTCAAACCTATCCAAAACCATTCATCCAATTTTCCCATTTCATTAAAACAACTTTTGCATAAACTAAAAATTTCCAAATAAATGGATGTTTCACATTTTGTAAATCCTTTGCTTGATGTGTTGATTTATTTTTCACATCCCAAACATACATGTTAACGGGTATACATCTCCAGACTAATTAGTTTCATAGGCCTCCTAATGACTACTAGTTAGTAATGGTATACTTACTATCCCTTACCCAAGGGGTGAAGCTAATGGGAATAGGTAGCTTGAGTTAATGAATGGTTGAGGGTAATTCACTCAATCATCTAGAAGATTTTAGGAAGGGATTAAGATAAGGCATTATTTTATAGGGGTCAATGTGGGCCTTGTGTGTAATATGTGGGGAAGGGGGATAGAAAATGAAAGAATTCATTAAAGATTTGTGTTTAATATGGATGACTTTTCTCTTTTGAGAATGATGGGAGGAATGGAGAAAGATTTACGTACTTTGTATGTGATTTTAATGGAAGATGGTTGAAGAACTCAAATCCCTTATGTTGGATTGTTATTGTACTAAATGTGGAAGGTGGAATAGGGCATGTTATGTAAATAGGATACTTTTTCAAATTGGTATTTTTGCATTTTCTCTAGGACAAAAAGTAGTGGGGTTGCCCATGGGTAGCCTTTGGAGCACCAAGCTATTGGTTGCCATAGGAGGGTAGCAGCCATTCTTTGGTGGTGGGAATTAAAGAAAGAACATACCAACAAGTTACCCTTGCAGGCTGGAAGGTGTTGTTGTAGGCAAAAAGTAAGAATTCAAAGGGAAAACAACTAGTTACAAAAGGTAAAAAACAAAGGAGGGATTTCCCAAAGGTTGAAGGTGGTAGGCAAAGCCACTAAAAACTCAGCAGGCAAGGGGAAAAGAGGGACTGTAGTTGTAGAAGGGTCTAAAAACCCCCTATGTAATATTTTGGGGCATTGAAAGTACTATAAAACTAGGGAGAATAAGTATTCCTAGGTTCTTTCCTGCATTCTCTTATTGTTCCCTTCCCTACGTTTTGTTCTTTATTTCTTAGTTGAGATTAATTATAGGAAGGTAGGTCGGGTCATGGACAATAGACCCGTATTTTCCTTATTCTTGGTATGACCTCTTACTTCCTACTTGAGTAGTTGTAGTAAAATAATATAAGGGGGGTAGTTATTTACGTGAAGTATTAATAAAGTGTCAACCTTGTCCCCTAGTCTTACCCTTTGGAAGATGGTAATGATTAAAGGCCACAATTTTTACTTTTAACATTTGGCAACCATCCCATGGATCATATTTGGAATAATTTTTGAAAGATGAGACTAATGTTGAACTTGTGAAAATGATTTTCGAGTTTTTGAAAGTAGATAGGGGAGAACTAACTATTGGCAAATATAATAGTACCGTCTTAAGGAATGGACAATTTAAAAAATTAAACTGAGAAGGTGTTTGAGAGGAGGGTATCTAAAGGTAACTAGAATTGGAGTAAGGAGTGGAAGGTACTACTTCCCTAGAGGGCGAAAAAAGGACCCAGGATTTAACACCCAACCAAAAATCGTGAGATAAACCCTAACTCCACATTCTTCAATCTTATTACATAGTTCATTAAAGGGGAGGGTAACTACTATTAAACAACCAATAGGAAAAGTAATTTTATCATACTTTCACAAAGAACCTAAAGTGTTTTTAAGTCATGAGCTAAGTAGTAACAAGGGGATATATATAAAAAATGAAACAAATCTTTAAAAAGGAATTGGAAGCATTGAGTGTTGGCTATCTAAAAAAGATAACAGAGGAAGTGTTGCCATCCCGGACGATAACTATGGGAGCTTCCATACCTATTATAAAAATGGAAAGATCTCTAGAAGACCGGGAAATAAATGTCACCTATTGGTATTGTTCATTATGGAAGAATACAAAGTTAAAGGTAGAAAGTTCCAACGAAGAAATGAATGGAAATAACCACTTTCCAATTAAAAGATAATCAAGGAAAATGACAAGGTGGGTTTTACCGTTAGGAAGATCTATTACCTGGTTAGTTTCAAGGGCAAGTGACACAAATGGTTGCAAAGCAAAAATAGACAAAAACCTTAAGATGAATAAATGGAGGAGGGCAAGCCTATCCTTTGGTGGTACCACTAGGAACATCACACCTTGATTTTCCTAAACCCATTGAACTTTGAAAAATCACAAGAAACACTTAAATGAACATTTTCATATAAAAACATTTGTGAATACATTTATTAGGTTCCATAGATTTTGAAATCTCAATAATATCAAAATATTTATGTATTTTGATGTTCCTAATCATTATATTTTTTAAATGTTTCAAAAATGTAACACTTGTTTTTTCCCTTGAATTTTTTGGTCAAGAACAAAAATGTGGAACATGATTTATGAATTTTTTAATGATTTTTTTCCTAAGGTAATTTGGAAATCATATTATTTGTAGGTTTTCATTTGGTAATTAATTGATTAAATATGATTTAGTTGTGAATTTCCAAAGTTGAAGCTATTGATTTTTTAAGAGGCCATTTTAATCAGGAATATATATATATATATTTTAAATCCAATTTTTAAAATTCCCAAATAAACTTCAAGCCATATATTAGAACATGTAATTGATAAACATGAAAAAATAATAATTTATGGTTGTGAAAACATTCAACAAAAAGGGCCCCAAAAAATGATTTGGTTGTTTTTGGTTCCTTAACCATTCCTTGAGGTGGTTCCTAGTGATACCACCCAAGGATGGGTCCACCCTTGAGTGGGAATATTAGAAGACCATAGAGGGTAGTCAACTACAAATTTGTAGAAGGGGTAACAAGTGTGGAAAAAAATATTTTGCTTTCCTTTAAACCCAACTTATTTTCCTCATGGATGATTACCCTCCTTGATCTCGCAATATCTGAACCATAGATCTAGTTTCACCATGAACCAAGGATAGAAGTGGTGGATGAAACCCCTGCCATGGAGAGGGTAAAAAAATTCAGAATTGCATAATGGACTGTATCCTAGGACACTCAAGTTTGAAAAATCAACATGGGGATAGTAGAAGACCCAAAATACTTCAAGTTAAATGTTCATTTGGAAGGAACGATAGTTGCAACAGCAAAAGGTCTATTGCGAAAATTTAAAAATGTGTTCGCATGGAATTATAAAGAATTCAAAGGGATCCCACCTCACATTGTGGAGCACAAAATTGAACTTGACACTACCATTCCCCCTTCATACCATGTGTACTATCGCATGAATCCAAACTATGCGATGGTTGTTAAACAATACCTTCACAAATTGTTGGCAACCGATTTCATTGAGCCAATAGAACAAAAAACGTGGCTATCACCAATTGTGGTAGTACCAAAAAATAACAGCAAATTGCGCATATGCATTGATTTCCGGAAGTTGAATGCCACCACAAGGAAGGACCCATACCCATTACCCTTCACGGACAAGGTTTTGGACAAGGTAGTAGGTCATGAAGGGTAATTGTTCTTGGATGGTTCTATCAAATACCATCAAATTTAAATTGCCCCCAAACATTGCTACAAAATGACATTGATTACGAATTGGGGAGCATTTGAGTGGGTGGTAATGCCATTTGGGCTTAAGAATGCACCACCTACTTAGCAAAAAATGGTGAGTAAGGCATTCAAGGATTACTTGCATGACTTCATGAAACTTTTTTTGGATGATTTCATAGTTTTTAATGATTTGGATACACATTTACCCAAACTATAGAAATGCTTTGAGAGTGTTAGGAGTATGGGATAAATCTAAACCTAGAAAAATGTGCTTTCATGGTATTTTCGGGCATGATATTAAACTTCATAGTTTCAAAGGAGGGGAAGCTACTGGATCCAAAGAAGGTAAAAGCGATAGTAAAAATGCCGATTCCAAAAAGCCTTCATGATATTTAACATATTTGAAGTAAGATTACCTTTCAAGATTTGTACACATGCCTTTAATAATCATTGGTGCAACCTCTTGTCCAAAGAAGAAAGCGCACATGATTGGATATAGACTTATCTACAACAAGTTGGGGAAATGCAACTTCCTCAATTGCAACTAGAAAAAATTATTAAATCCTTTTGTTTTCTTTATTTGATTTAAGACTTTAGCCATCGCTTCTAGATTTGAATTTTTTTTGCATAAGTACCAATATTGGTTGTTAAGTAAAATTCAACAATGGTTTGCACATAAAATTTGCCCCAAATCTCAATACATACATCCTTCATAATATAGGGAACAACATAAGAGGAATGATGTGAAGTTTGTAGATTAACCAAACACCAAAACAACTTTAAAATGGCAAAGCATGTTGGCCAAAAGGAATTAAGGCCAATAAAACCTAAAATGAAACAATGATTAGTGGCATGGTTTGGTGTGATTTATTTTGTTTGGGACTAAGATACTAGTGTGTTTGAAGATCAACTTTTGAACCAACAAGAGGTGGTCAATTATTGGAAATAGCCCAAGGCATAAAACATCAAAGGTATTTCCAATAATTGATGACCTCAATCTAGTTACCAAACATAACCTACTCAAAAGTTCAATAACCATAATAGAATCTTCTTGTCAATGGATGAAAACACTACGAAAAAAAAAGGTGTTTTGCAACTAGCCTTGCAACTCAATGTTTGAGTTGCAAATGACACTTGCAACTCACTATATTTATACATTGTGAGTGCTAATGGACAAATTGCATGAGTTGCAAAATTACAACTCATTGCAATTCCAATGCAACTCAATCAAAATAACTCATTTTTAATTACTTTGTAATTTCATTATAATTGCACCCATGATGTCATGTTAATGTCATTAATTGTCATCCATCTATTAAAATCTGACAAATGACATAATGAAATTTTGTAACATAATTTATTTTTTTTCGAAATATTGATCTCCATCGTTGATTATGATTTTTAATGATGGTCCAAAATTGTGACACATGGCATAATAAATAATTGCCACATGGCATTTTAATTATATTTTAGAATAAACAAATAAATAGAATATTTATTTTAGTAGTTTGGTAAGTTATACATAACCATACGTAGGTAGAATGATAAGTTTTAAAACTTACATACTTACATATTTACCTAGGACTTAGCTATGTACTTACATAAGGTCATAGGTGGGTAGAAAAATAGAATAATGACCATGAATTTATTTTTTTTGATTTTATGTTTTGCCTTTGGGTTAAGTTTTTTTGAACTCATCTCAAAATGGCATTTGCATTTTAATGTGAAAATATGAAATAATAATCCCTCTTTATATAGTTTGTAACATGGGATTCGAAAACAAAACATATGGGTTAAATTTTTTAGTTGTTCCTTAGTTGCAAGTATAACATTTAAGCACTCATGGCAAGCTAGATCCAAGGGGAGGGTTCCATTCCCTCCTATTGGCACCTATGGGGCACTAAAAATCATCAAAAATGAAATAGAATTAAGAAAGTTATGGCCCCCCAAAGTACATGGGGTCAGAAACTCCAAAAAAAACCCACCAAATGATACAAAATCCAATTCCCAAACACCTAAAGAATTCCTTGTATGTTGTTTTATTGCTACTAAAACTCAAAAATGATTTCTAAAACTTCAGGTGGCGTTCCTATTACACTTTAAATTGCTTAAAATGAATAAAAAATAAGAAAGTTATGAAGTTTGAAAGTAGAAAGGGTCCAAAAAGGAAACAAATAAATAAATAAATGTGTTCCGTAAGTTGGAAAGCTTATTTATATTGTTATTTTTTCATTATTATTTTTCCTCTACATTTCAAAGATGATTTTTGAAGCTTGAAGTAACATTCTTGTAACATTTTAAATCACTCAAAATGAAACACATATGATGAAAATATAAATAACTAATGAACATGTAACTTTATTAAGTTATAAGTAATTATAGTATAATCATAACATAATTAAATAGTAATATTTTAGTAGTGGCACACTAGTGGCTAGGCTAATCGTATCAATGGAAATCATAATCGAAAAATAGTTGCAAATGTATTCCATAATGGGTGGTGGAAATGTGGGCATGTGGCATGATTGCATGTATGTATGTTGTACCTAGTTGCAACATAGTTGTTGCTTTAATGGCACATTTACAATAGTTTTAAAGTAATTGCCACATGTAACTACAATGCAACTCCTAAAAAAGTCAACATGGTTGATTACATATGTATGTACAATGTGTATCAATTATCGTATAGAAGACCCATTTTCAACTCACTTACAATTATAATACAACTAATTGATTTTATAATGTGGCAATTTACTTATTAATATACCATATTTCTAGGGGGATAGTTGCACATTAGTTGTAATACTAAAGAGATAGTTGCATAATAGTTATATATAAGGTTTTTTTTTTAGTTGTAGTTGCAAGATAGTGTGGTTTTGATGGACGCAATTTCTCATAATGAAAGTTGTGGAACCATGTTTTCAATAGACGAAAATTGTTATCCCACATGTTTTGATTAAGAATGTTTACTATGATATTGTGAGTATGTAATAAAATAAAGGGGAATGAATTATTTTTTCATAATGAAATGATATGTCAATATGTCAAAATTTCTATAAAATGGATTATAATGATAACAAAATATTTGGGAGGCCCCAAGGTGACATTGGTTCGAAACTCCCTTCCATATGTATACAACCTAAACAACTTTTTTTTTAAAAATTCTCTATTAATAAAAAAATATTATTACAATCTATTTATATATTTTATATTTGGCTGACATCAAAATGTCATAGAATGTATGTACCTAATAAATTATAGGCTTCATTAACAATTGTTTTCAAATTAGAAGTTGTTTTCAATTTTTTACATTGGTCATAAAATATTCCAAATGGTTGCATATAATTGCACTGAAAATTTTATGTGTTATAAGTTGATCAATTCATATCCATGAATATAAACAAATGTTGAAAAAATTAACCTTCATTTCACAATTTGAAATTTTTGTAAGCCTTTTTCAAGTTGGAAAATATATACATATTTTCCTTTGAACACTAATAATATATTTACAATTTTCGATGGAACATCACTTTCTTTCACAATTTTGCTAGGCTGCCAAAGATCTTTCTCACCCACCTAGGTAAAATAATAAATGACCATATATTCAATCAAAGAATTATGAGTTATTGCCCACACTTGCATAAAATTACACAAAAAAAAATTAACAAACCAATATGATTTATTAAACAAACCTCGATCCATACCAATATCTGATGAACCATAGCTTCATACATACCATCTGCTTTCAAATTGGGTAAAATTTCCATGGGTTTTTTATTGCTCCAAACGCCACATACAAGAAAACATATTAGAATAACAATAAAACAAATCATTTTTTTTACTCCTTTGTAATTTAATTTTTTGTATTAAATTATAATATTTTCATTTATGCCTATAAGCTGATTCTTAAAATCTAACAATTGTTATTGAATGTTATTTTGAATAACTAAAACAAGATGATGAAGTTACAAACTTGTGTTTTAAGTGATTTTATTTTTTCAACAACTTTTTGAAACTTTTGAGAAGGCATGTGCAAACTATTTAATACTCCTATGTCACATGTCTTCCTCTTTTTTTCCAATGGTAAATTGCTAAAAATAAACAAATAAGTTTTGAAGAAATAGTAGATCTTGATTGGCATTTTTTCAAAAATTGAAAATCAACGAACTCACACATCAATTTACAACATATTGCATTGTTTTGCATTTGAACAATTTGTTTTTAGGGACAATTATCCAATTTAATTGCATATTACTATGAAACATAATTATTTTAAATTTAAGACCTTATATACCTTTTTTTGTTGGAACTTACAACATTATCTTGCACTAGGCATTTATGTTGTTATAAATCAGAAACATGTGTGATCACATGTTTTTCCTTCTTTTGTTACACATATAGATCCACTTGTTTGCATATGAATGTGTTTTTTGGGGATAAATCCACACATAAATCATGTTTTAATTGTTGTCAAATACTTGTTATAGTAGTAATGTTGAAATTTACTATTTTTAGCATTGAAAGTAGACATTTCACAATCTCCCCATTTGACACCATGTTTTCCAAATTAAACAACAATAGTTTATTTATTCAATAAATTTTCTTTCATCACCCCAAGTTCTTTCGTTTTTGAAAAATCAAAAAAAATTAACACCTAATAATAAGAACATCAAATATTTCAATATATTAGATTGTTTACACACATTAAAATGTTGGATGTGATAAAACATCAATAAAGACAATGGTCGGGTGGGGTGAAATTTCCCATTAAAGCTTCAATTTATAACATATCATTCCATGAAATTACATTCGATAACTACTATAATATTAGGCTAGTTTAACACATGTCTTCCAAAAAATTATTAATTAATTTTGAAGATTCCATGATGAAAATAAAATATTCCAAAATAAGTTCAAAGGTTTTTTAGTTTCTTTCAAAAACTTCTCCCTCCCCTCCCCCCAAAACAAATTTGGAACCAGTGCATATTAACAAATCAAGGTTCATTCCACTATTAAAAAGCCCTCAATGAATAAAAGTCAATAGAAGTGATTATGTAATGCTTAAACTTATGGTGCAAGAATTATTAAATGTTGAATAAATTTTTTAATGAAAATTGAATAAAATCAAAACTTAAAAAATTTAAGGAAATTGGAGTAGAGTTGTGGTACTATTGGAAAGCCCTTGATAATATAGTTGCATGGAGTTGATTTCATAAGTTTATACCTAAGAGTGAAAAATAATAAATTTTAAGTAATTTTTGGCATTGAAAGAATCAATAGATAAAATTTTAAAACTTTTGATGAATATTGGATTTCCAATTTAGGTTTAAAAAGGTATGCCCTTTAAAAACATATATTATCATCCATATTTTGCAAGACAAATTATTAATCCATGTAGCCTAAAGGTCAACTTTTAAGGTGAAATCTGCAACCACCATTTGAATGAACAAGTCAAAATATTTATGAATATTCTTCATTTTCCTTCACAAAGTTTTCATAAAAATATATGTAATAATAATGATTATTCTATTGGTGTGATTATGCTAGTGGTCTTTATGTCAATGTGGATCATGTTCATTTGCATGTTACATATGTTTTTGTTTCATCTTGTTTAATTGGAATAAACTTGCTACTATTGTAACATTTGGAATATAAACTTTTATTAATCCATGTAGCCCAGGGGTCAACTATTATGGTGAAATATGCAACCACCACATGAATGAACAAGTCAAAATATTTGAAAATATTCTTCATTTTTCGTCACAAAGTTTTTTCACAAATATATGTAATACATAATAATAATGATTATTCTATTAACAATATTTTGTTAAAGGATTTTAAGTCAATGAAAATCATGTTCATTTGCATGTTACATATGCTATTGTTTCACCTTACTTAATGGTGAAGTATGCAACCACTACTTGAATGAACAAGTCAAAATTTTGTGTCAAACCAAATAAAAAATTCTTGACTACACACACAACATTCAATTGCAAAGACATTCAACACCTAGATCCTAGAGATGACACAAAAACACAATATTAACTTAGAGCACAAATAACTTATTATGTTTTTTATTATTACAATGGATTAATCATGTTACACTTTATATATGTTCATACATAATTGAGGTCTAAGTCTTTTAATTATGACCTAGTTGCTAGATGTAAACCCTAATGTATTTGTAGGTCACTTTCATCCCTATGGTATCTAGTATCCAGTATGGTGATTGTTTATTCAAAGACTAATTTTATAATTACTCAAAAAGTTGTTATAGCAAGAAAGAAAATTCTAGTGTATATAAATAATAGTTATTGTATAGGGGGAGGTGATGATATGGAACCTCAATGCAAACAAAGTTTTGACACGTCTGATTAAGAAAAAAAAAAAAAAATCATTAAATACCACAAATTGAAAAAACAAATTTCATTGTCCTTTATTAGTTGTCCAATTGTCCATCTGAATAGGTATTTATGAGCTACCTTTTCATTTATGAAAGAAAAGTTTGATATTATCATCACGTCATGTGAAACTTTGCCAGCTCCAAGTTTAAGGACTCTTCCTATCACATATTCACAAGCAACAAGAAAGTTTGGTCATGATTTTGGTTTGCACCCAATAGACATATCTAGTTTTTAAAAATTCAAAATATTATCAATCAAGTTGCATCCAAGCCAAAAACATAGAAAAACCTACATAAAGGGTACTTTTTGAAGTCACCCACATACTAAAATATCCTTTGAGCACACCAATTTGGAAATGTTTGGATTCAATAAATATGTTTGATCTAAATATAATAGAACCTTACCTGAAATGTCCAAGAATGCCAACTACATTTTTCTATTGACTCAACAATGATTCACCATCATCATCATCTTCTCCTCACTGAAATACCCATGTTCATTAACAAGCAATAATGGTTGAAGCAAACTTTTGCAACTATAAGCACACACAAATAGTAGAAACTTCTATTGAAATGAAGAGACTATGATCAAAAAACTAATATCAAAAGGTATTATTAAGGTCTAAATGAAAGGTGTATGTAAAGCATGGATTATTGCTTCTAGAATGGCATGTTCGAATGGAGTAGGAGAAATCAAGCAAGATTGAGTAATCCGTAGTTGTAAAAGAACAAGAAAGAAAAACAACAATAGTTCCATTTGATTTTCAAAAGTTGTATTCCTAATGGAGACAAATTTTGAGCTTTGATATTTGATTGCTATTATTGGTGGCTTTGTAATGCTAAATGTTTTTGCACCATGAAGACATGTAGAGACATTTATTAGGAAGAACAATGTTTTAATGAAAAAGAAAAGATTTGTTGTAGCAAATAAGAGCCTTTTATATGCCTTTTCATAGAAATTTAAAGAGATAATATTTGGTTAATTTCTATTTATATACACTAAAGGATTATATACTTTATATTTACAAATCTACATACATTATTTTTAAAAGAAATGAATTTTTTTTCTTTTGCAGGCTCTAGGTCATCTATGTTAATCTTTATATTGAATGTTACTAGAGGAGAAGGATCTTGCACCCATCATGGCACTAGAAATTCAAGTGTTGCAACATAAATGTTGTTACAATTGTTATTGTATCATTGCCAACATCATGAAATGATATTGTTATATGTCAAATTCAATTGCCTTAAACATCCCATAGCAAGGAATGGCAAAAAAATTGGGTTGACATGTTTTATAGATGGGATGACAAAGAGAGTAAGGGGGAAAAAAGTTATACACACTAACCTTGGTAGCTAGAAAGTTCATTGTATATGTAGGCGGATTTGGGGAAACATTTGATAGCTTTTCATCAACAACAGAACTTTTGTGGATGAAAGTTTCAAAAATTGTGATCCATGTTTTGAACAAATATTTTAGGAGGGGCACCCCCATGTGATAGTTGAGGGATTTTCCATATCCTTTCAAGTGATGCATCTCCAGGTCATTTGTCCACTCCAACAATTTGATCTGTTTGTAAAACAAACAAATATTATAGTGAATAGCATTGTCAAGTTCCCAATGTGTCAAATACACTTTCGATCATATATGAATGTTAGCCCACCGTCATTCAATCGCTAGGATTTGATAGTTGTTTGTTGCATCATTTAAAATAACAATTTCAAGGCCACCACATAGACACATATATAGAATACATCTTGGGTGAAAGAATCGGAAGCTTCTTATCAAAGTCAAATAAGCCAAACAAACCTATTTAAGAGTGAAAATTCCACAAGCACAATCAAGAATGTCCAACAAATATGCTTCTTGTGAGGACCAAAAAATGTAAATAGCAAGAAGAACACCAAACATGAGCATGGTATCATAACAAATTTGGAAACACAATTAGGTTTACCTATTAGTAACCAAGTGCAACAAACTAACCCTTGGCCTATTTGGAAGCACTTCCAATTGCTCCCAAAGCTACTGAATGAATGTCATAGTCTTTGTAAATGCATAAAACAATAATTGTGGGGTAGAACAAAGGAATACCAATCCTCAAAAGCTATACAATACCATCATAAAAAAACAATCTAGGAAATTATGTTCGAACAATTTCTATTTTCTCTTCTTCATGGCAAATTGTGTTCGATATCAAAAAGGATCTTTTTATGTCATCAGAAACAACATTGAATGAATCATTTTTGAAAATTTTCAAGTCTACAAAATAGATAATTAAAATGTCAACATTTTATATGAATGTAAAAATCAAGAGATGCAAACAAATTACTTAGAACTTCAATAAAAAATGAGTTTCATGATAATGAAAATGAAGAATTAATAACAAATCTTTTTTATTCATAACAAGTTGAAAACATGATACACAAAGAAATTACAATATAATGTAATACTAAACAACAAGAACAAAAACCTAAACAACTAGAAATAGATTACTTATTATGTAACACAAGTAACTTAAATAATACATAATTGAAATAATAAAAAACTCAATAAATGGAAAATTAAAAACATGTAGAATTTTTTTGAAATAGTTGACATAAATATGATAATTAATGAACCCTAAAATAGTATTGGATTCAACATGGTAATTTAATTTATCCACCCATTAATGTTTTTATTCATTTTAATGAATTCATACAAAAACACAAAATGTTATAAGACATAAATCTCAAAGGTTAATTTAAGAATGTTGTACCAATAGCACCCATAACTAGAATTTTCCAATATAATTTCATATAAGGACCAAACATTTAATTTTTAAAAAGTATTATTCGTTATCAATTACCACTTGCTCCAACTTTTTGTTTGATTTTAAAGTTCAAGGATAAATATTTGAACAAAACCATTACTCCCAAATGCCTTAAGGAAAAGAAACAAATGCAACGTCAAGTGTGTAAAACTAAAAACAACAACATTATTGAAATAAGTGACAATTTAGACAATGCCATGAATAATGATGATGTCATAGATTATTGGCATGAAGAATTTTAATTAACAAAAGAAGATGAAAACATACTTCTTAATCCAAATGGATGGCTAAACGACCAACATTTGGGAGTAGTTATGCAAATATTATATAAAGACAAATTACAATTTCTAAGATTCAAATAACACACTTACACAATTATGGGAACAATAAACAAAATCATAAGAAAATCCCTTCAACATGTTTTCATCAACAATAATAATTGAATTTTAATCCAAATAAACACTTTTGCAATTGATTCACATTGTACAATATATGATTAAAAAATACATTAACACAACATTGCCCAATAAAATCATACAATTATTAAAAAATTAATAAATGTTGAGCAATTGTTATACAAATATGCAAATCTCATGCAACAAATAGATAGTTCATGATGTGACATTTTTACAATAACATATGTAGTAGATATAACATTTGGAATTAATCCAAATAAATCGAAATATATTTTATCACAAATGAAATTACATTTTATAAACAATATTTTCTCCTTTCCAAAGTACCCAAACCAAAACACCAATGTTAATTTTACCCAATTAACATCATTTTAACAATATTAAATTTAAAAATAAACACATTGGTTATACCAATAAATAATGGTTATTGGGTCTTTTCAAAAAAATTAAAAATTATGAACAAGTATCATAACTAATTTTTTAAGTTTAACATAATCTTCAAAATTGGCATGATAAGCCATGTGGGTTTGGTGAACTAGGTATTCATAGCTAAACAATTATAATTACACCAAGGCTTTGAAAACCTTTAGACTCTTTTGTGCATGTGATTATTTACAAATGCATCATTCACCAATTTCACCTATTCATTCAACAATTACAATTAAAAATTTAACAACTTATTCAAATTATAACTACAATTGAAATCCATTATTACATTATGAAAGCCCTTGATAAATCGTAGAATGTAAAAAAAAATTAATTGAACAATATAACATAAAGTGAAAATTTCAAAATTTTATCTTTTGAAAAGATAAAATTAATGACAATAAAATTATTATGGCCACACAAAATAATTTAATAATCATCGACCTTTTTTTCTTTTGGCTTTTCTCGCTCCTAACCTCCATGTCTTCTTTTGGTTCAAAATTCATTCATGTGGTCATTGGGTTGATATCATAATTATTAATTTATTTTTTTTAAATCGAATTTATTTTTTTAATTATTTTTTTCTAAAGGGACAATTGAAAAATCAAATGGAATAATTTGAAAATATTCATTTGTTGAAATGGAATACTCAAAACTAATGCAACCAAAAAACCTTGAGTTTTTAGTTCTAATTTGTTAGATTGTATTTCAAAATGAAGTTTAGGATGCCAAATTACACCAAATTAAAAAATAAATTTCACCTTATTTTTACTGGTTTTAGGTCAGTTTTCTTTTCATTTCAAATGTTTTAACAATTACCTAAAAACATTTTGCCATTAATTGTTAAATTTCCTTTGATATATCTTGTGAGATGACCCCCATTTGTGCATTTGAAAATATTAATCTTAAATAAGGTCATGTTGCACACACCATTTACAAAACATTTCATTTAAGTATCATTGATTGAGTTGTTGATGCCTAAACAAGATGCTCCAAATTTGGTAAAATCACCAAAAATATTGTTGTGAGCAACAATGTGCATGCATAAACAAGAGTGGGCATGCCAAATATATAGTTGTGTTGGAAGAGCCTCAAGTTAAAATGCTAATGCCGCCACAAGATGAAAAATCATTATAAATATTGATTTAGGAGCGTGGAGAATCACAAGAGTGAAAAGTTTCTTATCAAAACATTCTTAGCAATGGCTAACTGTGAAGAGGAGCATGGAAAATCATAGGAGAGAAAAGTTTCTTGCCGAAACATTCTTAATAATGGCTAAATGCGAAGAGGAGCATGGAGAATCACATGAATGCAAAGAGGTTTTTACTAAGACATTCTTGGCAATGGCTAAAAGATTTTAGGTAGCAGAAATTTATAGATTTTTTTTTTATAAAACATCAAAAGCATGTTATTTAACAAAAGGTATGAAATGAATCTCACTGGAAGGTAAAAATTGTCGCATTGACTAGGTTATAATAAAATAAAAAAATGTTTGCTTCAGAAATGTCTCGAACAAACATATGAGAAACCTTTTTCAAGAAATGAAACAAGCTTCCATGATATATATATATATATAACTTGAAAGCAAGTTTTTGTTTATGAAACATATCATAACCAATTTCTTAAGTTTAACATAATCCTCAAAGCTAACATAATATAAGTTATGCGAGTGTGGTGTGTTAGTGATACATTTTTGCATCATTTTAGATTTTTGTCCTACTCCATTAATATAAATACCATGTAAAAACATTAACTAAGACATCTAAAATATTATTGGAGACTTCTTTACTAATGTTGAAGAACTACATTTAACAATTATGCCATTATGGAAATGAGACTATTAACAACATTGGGAAAATACCGAAGCTTCAATAAATCATAAACATACATGCCATGCTTCTATCATAGAATAGTCTTATCACTAAGAGACACCACTACCATTATTCAAAATAATGTCCTCATCATGTTTTTTCTAAATTTCATGTGACAACTTTACCCTTATATCAATATACCTTCTGGTAGTTACAAGAAATGGTTGTAACCACTTTGTGTCATATCGGTAGGTAGTTACCTTGTTTGTTTATCATGTCAACATAGTGAACTTACTATCTATGGTATTATCGACATGCTATGGTTTGACATTTCGCAAAAGAGACTTGGTTAAATTTGTTTAGTATTTCTACTTTTTGCCAACATGCCTAAGTATTCCCCTTACATTATCCCCTTCTTAGTGTTGTAGTGTCCCCACATAGTTGCACACACATTCTAGCTACACATATTGCAAAAGTCTTCTTATTTTACTACAAGTTCCTAACTCCTAGAACATCCTATTTTGGCATAAAATATCAGTTTTGCCATAGTGAGAAAGTCGTCAATTTCATTGTCAAAAGACTCCGCTCTTTCCTTGGTATGTGTAATCCATTGCCTCTAAAGGTATTTGCTAGTCTATTTAATTTTCATGGGGCATGATAAACATTGTTGGTAGTGAATGAATTTACCAACACGTGGTTACTTGGACATCTTCTCAACCTAGTGCCTTGTTATCAAGATGGTTATTCATAGGTGTAATTTGTTTGTTACCAAATGTGCTTCTCAAGCAAAATACTTAGTTTACTCATTCTCAGTAATCTTTTAAATGATAGAAACCATGGTGTGATCTATAATGTTAATGAGACAAGCTAATTCCTAGCAATCATCCATGACTTGCTTCCATTTCTCAAGTTGGGTCTTGGCCCTACTTTCCATATGATTTGGAATAGCTTCCATTCGTGTCATAATGAAAGTGGGTCTACTCGATGTTGAAGTCTAATGGCGATAGTAGTAGTCTTCAAATGCAATCTACAACTTATAATAATGTCGTAGTGCATAGAATCATGAATAGCTTACTTCAAACTTTAGAGCACCATATCCTTTAGGTTGGTGGTATTGAATGTAGTAACACATAATGTTATATGTTCAATACTTTCTCCACTCCAGATCTCTATTATCCACATAGAAAAATTTGACTATTTGTGATGTTTGTTCCCATCATAAGAATTATTATCCTACCCATAAACAAATTTGGAAACAATGCATCAAGTAGTACATTTTAAGAGTAATAATCACTGGCATGATATATTCCATTTCTACTTCATACGAAGCATATCATTCATGGTATAAAGTTTAATACTTGTTTTTTTTGTTAATGTAACAGGTTCTACCTATGGTGGCATAACTCCAAAAATAAGCTTATTCATTCGAGTTTCTTTTCCTTCTCTTCTTGTATCAACTTCCGATTTTTGAAGTCCATTAGTTGGGTTTTTAATGGCTTCCACTTGAATTGTACTTGTTTTTGCATTAATAGGTTTTTTTTATTGCACTTTGGAAGTAAAATTATGATAGTGGAGTTACCTCATCTTCATAAAATATATCTATTATTTTTGCATTTGTAGGGATTTTTTATTTATTTATATTTCTTTAGTTATATTAATTTGGTTATTTTTTGTTTAGTCTCTTATTTAAATATCTTAGTGTTGATGGTTTGATTCTTTTTTATTCATTACATAAGTTTGTGTCTTTGATGTGACAAGAACCCTGAGGAGTTGTTGATGTTATATTCCATGTTGTGAGCATCATGTTTTAATTTCCTTTCAATAAATATTTATGTTTACACTTAACTATATCTCCTACTTGTTAACATGGTATCAGAACTTAAGTTGTTTGGTGAGAAAGTTGAGAGAGATTTAAAGCTATAAATTTTTTATAATTAGAGTTCAAGAGTCTTTAGTAATATCACAGGAGTTTGTCAAGTGTAAGAGAACAAAAAGGAAAAGAAAAAATGTGAAGAAAAAAAAAATAAAAGGAGGTGAAAAGAATTAATTGTCACGAACACTGCCATCACCCCTCATTCGCATCATTATTGACATTAACATCATCACCTACATCATCATTTGCATTATTGTCAACTTTTAGTTAACTTTATATTAACATTTAATTAAATTTTAGTCAATTATTAGTTTATTATTAACTTTTCAAAAAGCTTTTTTGGTCAATGCACACATAGAAACTTTTATGGAAGTTTTTTTAAGGTAGGTCCTTAATGGGGTATAATATGAATTAACCTTTAGTTACATTTTAGTTCACTATTAGTTAGGAAGGAAATTTTTTTAATCAATGCACACAAAGAAGCTTTTATGGAACCTTCCTTAAGCTAAGTCCCTAATGGGGTATAAATAGGGGTAAGACCTCTCATTACTTTTAGTCTATTGAGCACTAATTTTGGGTACGTTTTCTTATCATAACTTTTGTTTTTATATATTATCAGAATAAATTTATATTTGAATCATTTTCTACCATATATTGTGTTTTTGCCTTATGTCTTTGTGTTTCTAGTCTTGGATTAAATTTAGGATTGCATTTCTTGTGTTTTGTTTTCCTTGTTATGTCCTTGGCTTAGTTCTTGTTATTGTAGTTTTTCATGCCCGTGACATTAACACATCGAAAGTTGTGAAAGTCAGATTTTTGAATCTAGATCTAAAATTTATCACGATAAGATCTTGCAATGAAGTTTGTAAGGATTGTAAAGTGTTATAACGCACTTTTATTTTCAAAATTTCAAATGAAAATGAATTTTTTTATCATAGTTATGAACTTTTGAAAATTTTGTGTTAGATTCGAATTTTTGGTCACATCTCTTTTGTTTAGGCGTTTTTGGATTTGTAGTTTTGGGATCTTATAGATCATAAATGATTACATATGTGAGAGAAATTTCATGCCATTTGGATATGTATTGAAAGAGATCCAAGTACCTAAAGTTTTAGCTTTAGTTTTGAAATCAATTTATTTTAAAATTGATAAGTCTTTCTGATCATCATCAATAAGGATGAAATTTTAAATAAATGTGGAAGACATATATTTAATTTGTTTCTTAAAATGTAAAGGGGTTTGGAGTTATTTAAAAGGAATTGTAAGTCATTTTGTGTTTGGGTCCCAGTTTGACATGGTTTCAAGAAAATAACAAGATTTTTCATTTTATGAAATCAAATGAATTGAAATTGTGAAAGATGGTAGTAAACATAACTTTTCATGTTGCACCAAAATTTCAAATCAATCCAAGTTCATATGTGAGTGGTGTAACTTTGCAAAGTTGTTGGTGACAGAAATTTACATTTAAGATATCAAAATAAATTTTGGAGTGGAACAAATACAGTTTGGGAGAACTTGGGGAA
>Ga0116231_10006872_pt1 | contig 21312 bp, 13 predicted proteins | sample S1TSphgellanicum_2_FD_89695 | JGI IMG/M metagenome (GOLD analysis project Ga0116231, IMG submission 89695) | Host-associated microbial communities from peat moss isolated from Minnesota, USA - S1T2_Fd - Sphagnum magellanicum MG | ecosystem: Host-associated > Plants > Peat moss > Unclassified...
AAATAAATATAAAAAAAAAATAAATAAAAAAAAAAAATAAGTTACACAGGGGGGGGGGGGGGGGGGGGGGGTTGTGGATTGCAAGGTAATTATAATATTAATTGACCATTAGCCACATAAGACTTGATTCAAATCTATACAAAAAATTGAAAAAAAAAAGTATGATGATTAGGCTATTGGCAATCCTTGTACCATGCATATAGTTTCAAAATGTGATTGAATTTCATAATCTCCATATTCATTTGTGTGTGATTACCAAATATAGGTTTGGTCATTGAATAAAATTGGAAAAAAATTATTGTGACACTGGTGCCCCATAAATGAACAAAAGTCAAGCTAAAATTAGTAGTTATTGTTTCTTTTTGGTCTTTTAGTATGTGTTGGATTAATGTGACACCTCTCAAAAAAATTCCAATGAATTTCAATGCCAAAATTAAATTAAATTATTATCATATGACCCAAATGGGGTTTTTGTTTTCAATTTTGTGATATAACCATAGTGGCAACCATCCACAAGATGAAAGAGTCAAATTTGGCTACAAGTTAGAGAGGACAATAGACATTTTCTAAAAGGAACCTCAAAGAAGCCGATGTTTAATATATATGATAATTTCCATGTTTTTCTTCCTAGATGTGGAAGGCTAAAATGCATCTTAAAAGAAACTTTTGATAAAATATAAAAAAATTGTGTAGATGCAAATTTTTGTACAAAAACTTTTGGCTAAACCAAATGTTTATTGAATGTCCATTATTATTTGAATTTTCCCATTTGAAATAAAATTGTAAAAGGCATTTCCAAGTTTTATTGTTGGCCAATATGAGCTTTGATTAATTGACCAAACCTATGTTGTGGATTTGGTATTTAGTTGAACATTACATTTCATGTAATGTTTGATCTATAGTCTATACGTTTGGTGTTACATATACAATACAAAAATATGATCATCAGTCAACCTTAATTTTTCCATAGCATTGCAATAGGATAATAAACTAAATAAAATTATCAATCCATGTTGACAAGAAATAGTCAAAAGTAGCATTTGAAATGAAGGTTTGTTGCACACAAAATCATGCATAAGGGGTGAAAGGAGGTTGCCTTCCCAAAGAGAAGTCTCTTTCAAATATAGATGCTTTTCACAAAAACATGAGGATAGGGTTACAAATCCATTTTTATTGGTGGAGGGAAAGTGATCACCCTTTGTAAGGAGCTTCTCAATCTTGGATTTTTTGGCAATATAAATATCCAACTCCTTATAATGTTACCTTGTGCTTTCAACAGATTCCATAGAGTGTTGTTCATTCTATTCCAATATTGTCATATGGTTCATGTTCACAAAATGATCCAAATGTTTTCAATGAAGGGTCCTTGCAAGTCTCCAATGGATGTTCCCAAATTCATCAATAGTTATGTCATATTGTTGGGCAACACATGTTTATCAAGACTCACATACAAATATTAAATTTGAAGGCAAGGGTGCTCATTGTAGTAAAAGATTTGACTGACTTGTCCATTACCAAAAGATTGACAAAGAAATTTCACACAAATTGTCACAACAAATATTTAACATACATGATGTACACTATGCATAAACATATACTTTTCTTTGAAGCAACATTTTGTTAAAAATGCCCTTTGTTTTAAAGTTTCATTGGTTTGTTGCCTTTTAAGTTTAAAGGACAAGTTTTCATTTGTCATTAATTAGAAGAATTATACCCCCCTTCAAAGGACAAATAAGATTTCAATCTTAAGCCCCAAAGTTTGCCTAGGAGCAAAATTGGGTATCAGCTATCTTACTGGCTAAAAATATAAAGATGATATAATGACAAGTGAAGGTTGAATATGAGTGCTAGGGTCAGCTATTTTTGACCTATACTATTTGAAAAATAAATAAATAAATAATTGTGAATAATGACATGAATGTGTATTAGTTTATAATGAAGGAATTAATGAAGTCTGGGTGTCATTAAGTTGAATATGATCCATTATTTAGGTATTGAATATGGTGAATATAAAAGTGTTAGGTGGTTCTTTCCTTTCATGAAAAACCTTTGATTCCAGTTTTTAAATATAGATTAGAACTATCTTTTGTTCCAATTCCACACATACATGAAACTGGGAATTTGGTTTAGTTCTTCCAAAACAAAATTCCAGTTCTGTAAATTAGACCTACTTAATGTCAGGCTTTTACTAACCCAAACTGAAGCTGAGGGTTTACTTCCAGTTAACCCAAGTTCTAGTTTTTTTTTTCCTTAAAACATGTATCTCAGTTTTGGTTTTAAAAATCAGACCTGATACTAGTTTCAATCTCAGAAAATCAAATCGGGATCGACAATTCTTAGTTCTTACCCATTAAAGCGAGTATCTACGCAACATTGGAATATACATTCATAGATCTCAATTTTGTGCACATCAAGTGTTGATTTCTAATCAATGAATGAATAAATAATTTACCACCACCTAATGACCTAGCTAATATTTTGGATCAATGCAATTTATGTGGACCAAAAGGTAGCCCAAAAAACAAATCCACTAAAGTCCATTTTGCATATTCTTAATATATTGTTGGAATTTTTTCTAAATTCACATAGTGCATAAGGATACCAAATTTACAAATTTAAAGATTTTTTTCCATTGAAAATTTAATGTATCTAAAGATCATTCAGTAAGATCATGTGCAAAATTTGAACATGGATCACCTGATTTTCAATATCTTATGAACTAAGTTGAAAAGTTAGTTGTTTTTACTCTAAACAAAAAGTTCATAATTAAATATTTTCATTTGATACATGATATTAAAAAATTTCAATATGATTTTCTTCATTACATTGTCTAGATAAAATTAGTTCCTAAAAAGTTTTAAGATCCAATCATTAAGCTGAATCAAATTCAATTATCAAAAAAAATCTACCAAGGTTACAACTCCTAATTTCAATTTAAAAAGTCCATAACTTTTGTAAATTTTATTTAATGTCAATTGCATTGTCTACATATTCAAGTATATACTTTGAATATGAGTCCCTATTGACAAATCCAGGCATATACAACAAAATGTAACAATTTCACACCCACTATCAAAACAAAAAAAATGACCACATTGACACCAAAAATGATCTACCCTACCATGCATTTGCCCCTCTCCATTACATTCAAATCTTGTGCAAAAGTAAATGTGCCATTAGCATCAAAATACATTCAATACTTCAATGTTTTATTACTATGTTTTGGCACACATGGCCTTGATCTGTGGACATTGCTTAATCATATAAGGAACCTTGTGAGGACTTAAGATTGTTGAACCTTGTTTTATGGATCTTTTGATAGAATTGTGTTACCTTATTACAAATTTGTAAACAACTCACAATTTGTAATTCTAAGATGTACCAAAAAAAAGAAAAGGTAATTTCAACAAATAAATAAATCATGCCTTTTCTACTCAAATTTCTTATTTTAACACTAATACATCTACCTTATTGGAATTGGATTGCAAACAACAGGGCTGAGTAGGTTCTCAAAATCATGAGAAGTTGCCAAATTATCTTAGAATGCAAAAATCACAAACCGGGTCAAAAGTGTGTCAGCACTAGCAAAAGGAAATGAAAGATAGAAAGAAAAAAAAGTGTATCACAATGAAATGGTGGCAGCTGCTAACTTCAACCAAAAGCTAAAATTTATGTGGCTTCCATAAGCATCATAGTCCAAGACTACATGGGAGCGTCTGCCTGGTATACATGGCGTCTGCTGCATGTATTTGGAGAACTGGGGTTTGCAGATTTGTAGCTGAATACCTCTACATACTTACACTATAATAGAGTTATCCGTAAGTAAGAAAAACACAGCACCAGAACCCTGAGTTTGGTCATACACAGGGTGAGATTCCAAAAAAACCTGCAAAAAAGTACATTAGCATTCAAGGGGGGAATGAAACTCAGAAAACCATCAACTTTGGTGGTAAACTGAGTTTCATCCTGTCTTTCATTTTTCATGAGCGCCTCCAATGCTGCTACATATATTTTCACTACTCCTACCTGTACAACTACTATAATTTGTCTTGAGTCTTGTGCATTAAATGCTGAGTATCAACATTTCATACTGAGTTGGAGCATTTCATATTGAGATCTATTAAAATGTCTTTACTTTGCGGATACCACTGAAACAGGGGATAGGGGGTGAAAGGAGGCCAAAAGACAGGGTGAAGACAGGGTTACTTTACAGATAACTCTAGTGTTCTATCAAGTCTCCCAATTTTTTGAGGAATAACAACAGGGACTGACTCACTGCCCATATTCCAAAATGCTTAACGTATTTTTATGCTTTTGTAAGAGCACCTCCAACAACTACCAAAATTCTTTGAAGGTTTTTACAATATGTGAAATCTTGTACTTTGGGAGATGAAGCAACCATTGTGATGATAATTGAGCAAATGTTATAGGCCCACACATCTGCTTGATGTAAGCTTTTTGCAGGCTTTATGAGGCAAAAGGAGTTGGAGCAAGTTCATGCAAGCATGAAGTCTAAAATGTTCCACCAAAGAAAACAAGCCTGAAGTGTTCATGCAGGATGTGGTATCTGTTCCACATGAGAAAACAAAGAAACAAAAAAACCCAAAGCAAAGTAAAGTTCATGTAGGCTGTGTGGTCTGTCTGTTCCACAGAAAACTAAAAGACATAGTTTGCAAAAGTTCACACAGTCTTGAGTCTTTTTCTTTTTTTTTAAATTCTGGAAAAAGAGCAAATTGTTGGCCAAGAGGACTTTATAGCCAGAAAAACCCATACAGAAATTAAAACAAAAAAATTGGAATGGGGCCCTAATACTTCCAAAAGGGTTTATAAGATATGACATAAAATAATATTATATTAGAGTTAAAAGCGATTCCAAATTGTGGGTCTTCTATTCTGACTCTGTAACTTTCAGGATGTCCTTGTCGCCTCTACCAGATAAGTCATGTAATTCACAAGTAATAATGTTATTAATGTATATTGTAATTTGGGAGTGTAGAGATGAACAAGTAGTTGAACATGTGCTTTTTTTTAGGGTGAATTTTCATGTCCTAGTGACAAAAAAGAAAAGAAAAGCTAATGCGACAACAAATACAAAAGCTTCTTTTTTTTAAAAAACTCAATCACAATCACCACATCGTGAGGAATTTTTTTTGAAATTGTCATATTTAGACAAAAGGTTCTAGCACGTCATGAAAATATAGCACGATTCCTAAACTTTTCCACTTTGCTCTCTGACCTGTAGCTGAATTTGGCTAACTACTCTTGTGGATGATCACCAATCCACCCACCTCACAAATTTGAACCAAGAGAACATTGAATGTATGCATGCTGTCAATTACTTAACAAATAAGTTGTACCAAATTTCAAAATTAGTTGCAGCTCTTCCTCCTTAAGAATTATTCTTAATGTGAAGGTTGTAGTCACACTAGGCTCAAATGCTCATACATGTAAACCTTCACAATACTTTTATATTTCAATGTCAAAAGTTGCAGGTGCATGTTTAATGCTTCATGGGTACCAAGTATTCTGGAAAGTATAATAACCATGGTTTCTTCTACCTTGTTTGTGGGCAAGGATGGGCAACCATGTTGGCCCCATTGTGATGATTAGAAACTGTTCCAAACACTTTGGTATCAGTGCCTACTTAATTTCAGACATTTATTAACCAATAATTTCATTAATTTAGGTCCATATTGGCTAAGTAGGGTGTTGAAGTAGGCTAAGGGCCAACATGATGTTCAGCCTTCTCTCAAGACTTGGTTTCATAACCTCATGTGGGGCAGGTAGCCTATTTAGAATTGATTCTCTTGTCTCCCAAGTTGTGTGTGTGTGTGCGCACGCGCACACGTAAGAAAGCATAGATTGAGTAAAGGTGCATTGTTTACTTAAGATTGGAGGTTGCAAGACATGGAATCTTTTTTAAGGATTACATCGTTCGTCCTAGGCGAAGAAAGCACTCTCACATAATATCACATGTTGAATCAAATATACAATTGCTTTAAAGCCTTTAAAACATTATTGAAATTTGAAATCAAGACATTTCCAAGTTCAAGGTGGTTTAAGAAATTGATTGAGATTGTTTGGAAGTATATGGCTGGATTGTCATTAAACATATAGTGTTATGTGTTTGACGTTTCATAAGAAAGCATGAGGTAGGGTGATTGTGGGTGCATGGTACACCTAGTATTAGTGATCTTGTTTCCTATTTGCTTTGTTACATTTATATCATGTGCTTGAAATGTGGGAAGTAGTCAACATGTGAAAGTGTTGAGTTAAGGGAAATAGAAAGATAAGAAGATAATAACTTTTAGTGAGTGATAGATATTTGACCATAAGGACTATTTTAAAATAAAGAAAGCTCTAGGAAAAACAATTGAACAAAGTTATTTGTGAATTTTTCAAAGGGTGTAACATTTTAAACATCTTGATACATAAAGAAAGTTATCATTGAAATCCAAAATAATAAGGAATGAAAATGGTGCAAACTTTTATTCAAGGCAATGAGGACCCATAAATTTAATATTAAGTGTAGATATGTCATGTTTTCATAGTTCAAAAGTGGCATCTAAATTGAACATGATTGGTGATGAATTTATAATAGTTCAATGAATTCATGTTTAAACATTATTAAAGGTGGTAGTCTTGAGGAATAGATTTGTAATGGATTGAATCAAATTGTATCAAGAAATACTTGTCATTAATGTTGAATAGGATTTTTCTATTGAAGCAAAGAGTAATGAGGATGAATAACCCTATTTGAGGGTTCAAACTATACTTCTTCTTTTTGTGACAATATTCACATTTGTGTTAAAGAACATATTTCTTTGTTGCAAGATTCTTTATTTGTTCTCAATTTTTGTCAAAATTTGATGGAAATTTTTCTCAAAGCATTGTATTTAGACATTAGTTCATAGTTCATCACCAAAAGATAATAGGTTTCCATTTTTTTGTTATTTACCTCTCTAACCTATAACCAATTAATTTGGCTCAAACCTATTGTAAATTGTTGCCAAAAAGATGTTAAGTGCAAATTAGCACACTAAACAACTTAAACTTTGATCATTTTTCCTTTTTAAAATAACATCCAAAAAATGTTATAAATAATAATTCCTCCAAATTTGACATCTCCTTTTAATAACCCCTCATTGAAAAATAACTTGGGTTTAGTTTACCTTGGTTTACAAGGGTGGTTATGATGAAATATTTAGGCTTGGTTACTTGGATTTGTCCATGGTTTGCTCCCCCTACCTCTCTCTCACCTTTTGCCTATAGCCCCCTTTATTACCATTATTTAAACAACAAGTAAAACAACACAATTATACCAACCTTAATTCCAACCTACCATAGGGTGAAAGCATGATCAATTAGACACTTCACGATATTTGTTTTCATAAATGGAAAGTAGCCATAAAATACACCTTCATATAATACACTTTAAAATATTATTTATTCCAATGATCAATATGGACATGTTCTTTGACTTTATGCCAATGATATAAAAAATTACATGTTTAATGTCCATTTAAGTAGATTTTTTTCTATTTTTCGGACACATGTTTCATAGAAAGTAGGTTTAAAGTAGGAAAAATATTGAATTTTTCTACTTTCTTGGATATTGCTACTTTCAAATATATTTACTTGCTTTCAACTTTTATTTTAAAAATAATAATATATCGAGCTTTCTAATGTAAAAGTATTTTTGAAACATACTAGCCTATTTTTATTATATGAAAGATTCCCAAACTTTGTGTACAAAAAACTATAAACCCATTATTGACCAATATGATGGTTTGATAATGATTGAAAACATTTTGACTTTATTTTCTTGCATTTATGTGCAAAAATATGACTCCATGAAAAATAACTATTTTTTGTGTCCAATTGATTGTGCTTTCACCCCATTATGGGCAATGGTGATTTACTAAGTTAGTTCCTTGTTATCACCCTAGTCAATCAACATTAACCTCACCACATCTCACTTTCTTTTCACCTCCTATCCTTTCTACCCCCTTCCATCCTTATTTGTATTAAATAGCAATCCTTATTTGAATTGGCAACCTTTATCCATTGGACTCACTTCTATTCTTCGTTTCTTAAAACCACAATGTCACATTCAAGATTGAGATGTTCAACCATTCACATTGACAAACTGCCATAATTTTTTATGTTGGAATCATATACATTAAATTATTTGTGGGGTTCTCTTAATATCTCCTTCTACCATCATATCATTAAAAAAAACCCTTCTTGAATGTATCATCAACTAGGCTCTAAGTATGTTAAAGAAAAACACACATCCCTTCAACAAACTCCCTTCTCTACCTCCTAACTCAATCCAATCCCTTTAGAACCCTAAAACAACCTTTGCACCCTTGCAAATAATCTACATCCCCTTTTGTACCTCCTCCTCACCTTCTTCCATTCCTAAACTCCATTTTGTTTCATGTGGTCCTTCTCATTGAAGGTTATTCTTGAGCATAAACCACCACCTCCCTTGCCTCCCATTCATACCTCCACCTCCTCTTCTCAGGTATCTTTCCTTGAATTCACTTCGAAGGTTTCATTTTTCATGAATGAACTATCACCTTCCTCTTGTTTGTTGATGATGTATTTAGTCCCCCCCAAATCTCCCCAAGTCCTTGCATCATATTCCTACCTCCACCTTAAATTCATGAATATTTCAACATCTTCACATCCAAATGAAAAGTGAGCAAAAAGGAACTGACCAAGAAACCCAATCTACTATGATGACCTAACCCCTTAATCTAGACCTAAAAAGAAATTATAGGAGATGATTTTCTCTAACTATCCCCCCCCTTATCCAATGGGTCAACCAATCCAAGGTAGGATAAGGTGTTCCCTATCCTTTATAAGGCTACTAACCCATTTTCTCCCATCCTATGTCGGCCACCATTCCTTAGAGTGTAAAGTTGTTAGGACTTTATTCTAACCCCTTTTAAAATCATGATCTCCTTCCCCTCCCCCAAAACTCTTATTCTCCTCAGCCTACTCCTTATCTCACCTAACCCCCCTCCCCATTAGCAACAATCCCACAAAATGGATAATCCTTTTAATAAACTGGGGTTAGGCTAATTCTACCCAACACCATTTAGCTCACAAAATTGAAATAGAACCTTGGTTCAAAGTATGGATTGGTATTTGGTGTGTGAGAAAGTTGAAATTTAGGAATGTAATACAAATGAACAAAAGAAGCAAAAGAATGGAATTAAGTTAAATGAAATGAAAAAAAATGATAAGTTCAAAATTAATGAATATTAAGTCAAGATTGTAACTCAAAACATGATTTTTAAAAATCCCACTAGTAGAAAAAAACATGAAGTAATTTAATCAATTTAAGGTTTTGAAAATTAGATTTAGGAAATTGTTGTTTGCGTTCTTGTCTAAATATCTTAGTTTACTAAATTGGATAGAAATGGGATATAACACTTATTTAATTAATTTTAAACTTAACTCAGCTTGTTGGGTGGCACAAAACCCTTGTGATAGCCACCACATACTTGTAGATTTCAAAAGTTTTGAACAAAATTGCTAGTTTTTCCCTTCCTTTCGAAGTAACTTGTTACAAAGTAGATGTTGATCAACAAATATTAGCTAAATTTATCATTGTACATTGTACACAACTCTGACACATAATGGCAAACATAACACATTTAATGGAGTGAAATATATAAATTAATAGTTGACCCCCAAAAAAATTGTGGTTAACAAGTTTTCATTTTGAGAATTTTCAATAATCACATTATTTGATTTTTCAATAAATTTATTATAATTTTAAATATGAAAGTTCAAAGTGTTGAGTGTTGTTCACATTATTTTAAACATCAATTCAAATATATTGAAACATCATTTTTAAACATAGTATTTTTTAAAACTTGAAATTCATCTCATCGTGGAAATATATTATTACATTCAATGCAAACATTCATCATAAATTACATGTATTAAGGAATCCACCCTTAAAGTTTAATCATTAGATAGCATACAACTGAGGTATTAATCAAACAATACATCTCATTTTATTCATCATGATGATTAGCTTTTAAGGTATTATATGTGGTTAACTTCATTGGCCACATCAATGTTTGCTTTAGCCTAACTATCGTGCACATCACTAATTGTTATGGTGTTATTCATATTTGTATTTTTCCTAGTAGGAAACGAGAATGTGATCGAATCAATGTCCACCTATTGCATTGAGTTTGTTAAGTTGCATTTTCACCTTCCTTGCCAATCTTGGTACAACTCTACATTACATTGTGTCCTCCTTTCTTCAACAACACCCAGCATTGAACATGCATCATTCTATAATGTTCATTATTTTCATCCTTGACAACATCATTATATGTTTTTCCCATCCCTATTGGAAACACTTCATGATCAAATGATTATAACACATTTAATTAATTTGGGACTTTACAAAAGTCTAAAAATCCAAACAAAAAATTTACAATGTTAAATTTTTGAATATTTCAACTATAAGTGACTTGGTGGCCGCTAGGACCACAAGGAAAAGCTCTTAAAAAATACAATTTACATGCAATGTTTACAAATTGAACTTTGAAGACAACATGATAGGTTTTTTTAAAAAGAAAGCAAAAAAAAAATTGGGGGCCGATTTTATAAATTTCAATTTACATAAACCACACTAATCATGCCTATACCAAGAGGAAAAATAGTTGCAATAGTTAGAAAATCTAGATTACATAACATGTAAAATGGAAAAAAAGTTATAAAATTTAGAAAAAATAATCTAGATTACATGACAAGTAAAACAATAAAATAAAATAAAATTTAGATACAAATTAAATATGGTGGCCACCAAGTTGTCAAAACAATTATATTGAATTCTTGAAGAGTTTTGAAACAAAAAATCCATTGGTAATTTTTTTAAAAATCCTAAAAACCCTAAAAAATTTAAATTTCAAAGATAAATTGAAAGATAATATCAAATCCTTATAGTATTAGAAGATTTATGATTGTCCATGGTCAAATATGCAAGGACATTGACACCATCTCAAAATAAAAAACTAAGTGGCCAACATCATTTTCTCCCTTTCAAAGTTGTAAATGTCACATAGTCTATAAGCAATGATCCAAACTAACTACAAACAAAAGTCAATACTAGAAAACAAGGGCACATGAACACATATACCAATGTAGAAAATTTATACAAAATAATAACTTGCATAATGAAATGATTTAAATTGCATAACTAAAGGAGGTTGGTTATTACAAACAATGCCATTTTCATTATCCACATATTGGACAAAACAATAATAAGTTTTTGGAAAAAAATTCAAACAAAAACTTATAATATTTAACCACATAGTCATAATGAACTCAAACCATCTTAGCAAATGGCAATTCAACCAAAGGTGACCACAAATGAGATGCAAGGTCCAACCATTACACCTTATTATTTGATAACATTTGTTCCTCGAATGAATTAAGAAAAAAACCACTCCTCTTTGGACTCCAAAACACTTTGTTGGGTTCACCATCTATCAATAATGTTTGATGTTCCTTCCCATAAGGTAGTCCACAACAAGCATAATACACTAATTTCAAATCCTTTAAATAATAATGGGACTGGGTGAAATTTCACAAGATGTCTTGGAATATTGTTCATGTCCTTAAATGAAAATGAATTGATCCAAGAAATTTTCAAGAATGAGTATGGGAAGAACTTCCAACACATCTTCCAGTTTCATACAAAGACCAAATTCCAATGTAAAAGTAGTTGAATGTCATAAAAAAGAAATGTTATACTTCAACTTTCACTTTCATTTTCACTTTGCTCCTATCAATATTTCTTCCAAAGACTCATGAATATCATGTTGAATAACATAATACAATAAATAACAAAACACATTATTGATGCTAAAAATTAACAAATTTTTGGGTCCAGCAATTTGCAGACGTAAACATGGACTCATCGTTGAAATACATTTCGAAACTTTGAACTACAAGAATAACAAGATGTGTTAATGAAACAACAAACACAATTCGTATTAAGATTAGAACATTTATAAATTAAAGAATAAATAGAAAAGCCAAATGAAACTAACAAAGAAAATGCCTTGTGGCTACCAAGTATTCATTGAAAATAAAATGATTCAATTGAAAATTTGAAATGATTATAAAAAAAAAAGATTTGGTGAGGTAGTAAACGAAATGAAAATAGTGAACTACACTAATTTTTTAAATTCACTATAAAAAAAAATGCACAACAAGTTTTTGTTGGCTTCAATTGCAATTTAAACATATTATTTTAATCAATATGAATAAAAAATTAGTTAAAAACTATTATAATAAGAACAATAGTAAATATATTACATCATTTTTTTGTTTTAATTTTCTATAGTATGTTGGTCCACAACTATCACTACAATATTCAAATAAAATATTATAATAAGGATCACCACAACTTATGATTCTAATAGTCCCAAAAGGATTATGCCTAACTTTAAGTCTAAACATTAAATATGGATGAGTGAAAGGAGGCCGAGTAAGGAAGGACAATGGAGAGTAAATAATATCCATTGTTATGCGAACCTTCAAATGATTCCAAAAATATAGCACTACACAAAACATTAAGGTTCTTATGGAATACATGTTTTTTGGGATCAACAACGAGAAAATGATCATTTTTCTGGCATGATTTTTGTTTGAGAACCCTTGAAGGATCCAAATAATATGTGTTTGTTCTTTAATTTCATTTAGATATTTGTCAATGTTGTAATTTGTGATGCATACCAAATATAAACTTTGAACGAAACAAAACAATTTGTTAATAAATCTTTCAATCCAAGCTTAAGTGTAAGGGAGGAATTGGTAGGCATTTGTGTACGAAATTAAGCAAACCCATTTTGCTGTAGGACCCCATGAGGTCAAAAATCACATGCAATCGACTCACCTCAACATGAAATGATTTTGGCACTTCGAATTGGAGGTGAAGACCCAAAATTGAAGGGAGATCATCCAACACCATTTTGGGAGGCAAAAAAACATCCTTTGCATCCCCACACATAGCAATAGGGATTAAAATTGTTAACAATATGAAACAAAATGTATTATAATTTTAAAAACCTATGATTTTAATAAATAAATTCAAAACTAGAGTACAACTTAATGGTATTGATGGTTAAGAGAGAATTACTCACCTAATCATCCATTTTTTCAATGGATAATGGCAAATCAAACGAGCCATAATCTAGGCTCGTCTGTTTTTCAATGTCATCTTTGCTTCCATGAATAAGTTGTCACCCATCAAAAAATCAACATCCAAGTGAGGCTCGGAAAGCTCACAACCTTTAGCAATCATTTTTGCTTCCATGAATAGAATTGTCATTCGTTGAAAATTCAACATCCAAGTCAAGCTCGAAAAGCTCATGAACACCCTTAGTAACAATAGACTCTTCAATAACAAACAAGTCAGTATGATCTTCCTTGCCCATTTTGCAGTCAATAATTTGAATGGGATTGATTTAATAATGTGGATTGCAAAAAGAAAAGTTAAAATAGACCATGAACTTTTCATAACAATTAATAAAAGATCTTTGTAATCGCAAAAAATTTGAAACCATGAAATTCCAATTTGAAAACCGAACGTAGGTTGGGAGAAAGCAAGAAAATAATCATTAATGCCTAGCGGTCGCTAGGCATACGAGAGGAACAAAAAACACAATGTTGTTGATGATTGTTAGAAAAAACATATACAAAGGGCAAAAACTCTAATAAGCAAAAGATAGACTATGGCAAGTAAATCCATTCTTGGAGGTCACGAGGCTACAACAAAGGATAATTAAGCAGAATGTAGGGCTAGAAAAGTCCTCATCTTCTAGTTTTGTGGTCTAGTTTATGACGCACAAGCAAAAAGAAAAAGGGATGCAGAAAATAAATTTAAAATTATTACATGTTTTGATAGAGAAGGCAATACAAAAGGCATCAACTTCATTGTGAAATTTTCCAATATCATTATGTACATTAAATAATCTAACAAAGTAACATAATTGATTAGCATTTACCCTATGTGTACAATTGCAATAATTATTATTGAGACTTCAATGGGTTTAAGGTATCCATTTCAATGGGTTCAATATTTTGTAATGCCTCACCAATCAATTCTTTCTCTTGCCCGTCATCTTTGACCCTCACATCGACTTTGGTGAATGATACTACTTAAATCTGAGTAGTTGAAGAGTTGCAAGATGTCAAGAAGTCTTCATCAACTTGCAAATTTAAATTGTTGGGTTGTGCTTTGGTGTCTTAAGGCTTTGACAAGAAAGTATTTTTCTTCCCTTTCTTTTTTGAAGCTTTATTATTAGCTGTGGATGGCCTTGTAGAACTTTTGTCTCTTTAGACATAACCAAGTTTCCCATTGTCAATTGGTGGTGGAAGAGCAAGAATTTCATTCACAATCAAAGCCTATGCATAATCTTCTCCTTTGCTCTTGTTAGAGCTTGGCTCCTTGCTTACATTAACATCACTCATTTGCACACCTTTTGTGATGCGGAAAAGACCCTAATTTGCACTAGTTACAACATTTCTCATAACCACATTAGAGAGAACATCCAAAGACAAACAAAAACAATGATCTCATTACAATTCCCCTTGAGATCATGAAGGATGATCTTAAAACTTTACATTTATTTTCTTACGTGTTCAAAGAATGTGACATTAGTGAACTAGAGATTAACACAAAGGAAAATGGGGAAGCCACATAAACACACAAATAGACATACCAAGTAGACATATCTCACGACTCCTCCCCCAAAAATGTTCAGGCAAACTATGCCACTACTTAAGATGGGCTCCGAAATTTTTAATTGAACCTCATTTCATTTTTATAAAGTTGGCAATCTTCCAAAAAAGTTAGCATGATGTTCTCAATGAATAATGAGAGTTTCTTTCTTCCCAAAATATCAACCTGCACTAACTTCCTGACTCTCCCAATGAAAAGGTACACATAATAAAGCACAAGCTACCTCATGAAGCTTAGCAATGAGATTAGAGCTTTCATGTTCCTACCATGTACTATCCAAATTTGAAATGCATCTTTGTGATATAAGTTGATTTCATGGTGGTCATGAATAGGAACTTAAATGATTCGCAATCACAAAGGTAAACCACCACCCTTATAGTGACCTTTGCATTCAACAATGTGTTTAGAAAGAACTCCCAATTTGGGTTTTTCCACACAATAGGGACCTCTTTCATTGTGTGCATGATGGAAACCATAGCAAAAGTGTTCATTGTGTCATTTTGCAAAAAAGAAATTAATTCAATTTTGTCAATGACCTCAAGAGATTATGTCATATTATTGACCCTGTCTGTTAAGGGGTTAAGATGGTTACATGGTTTAAATGAATAAGGCATTTAGGATAAGGACTAATCATGGAACATTGTTAGTTTGAATTTTGAATTCTTATTGTTTTTTAACCATCGTGATGTGACTTGGGATTGTTTTAAGGGGACAGTTTTAGGGAAAAAGAATAATTCTTAGACACATAGTTTTGGGAAGAGTAGGAGGAGCTATAGGTACTTTGTAATAGAAAACCACATATTTTGTTTTGTTGTTTTGGGTTTTATTTCAATAAAACATAGAATTCTATTGTAATTTTGATGGAGTCTTTAGTAAAATAGAAAAGTATAGACTTTTGTACTAATTTCTATGTTTAGATTGTTCTATGAATTTGATGTAATATCAAAACATGATGAAATAAACTAAAATCTTGTATTTGGAATTTTTTACAATGTATTTTGAAGTGCAGATTTTGGTTATATGAAATAACCATGAATCTGGTGTTTTAATGAATGGCAAAGTTAAATGTGAAAATCAAGGCATAAATAATGAATGTATACATGTGAAGTGAAAATATATTGTTACAATAGTGTGGAATAATTCTATATGGATTAAATTCATTTTTACCATTTGGTGACCATCTTGTTGAGAATTTTTTTTCTATTTTTATTATAATAACGAGCAGGTTTTTCTATAATTTTTATTGTTGTACTATAGATGAGAGGGTTCAAACAAGTGGTTTTTTAAAATTCAAAATTTAAAGGGGTATGTTAGAAAGTATCAAAGGTCTAAGCGGTTGATGTTATAAGGATTGCAGAGCGATCTACAAACTCTAAAGACGACGAATTGTGAAGCAAGATGAATTGGATGGTAACCCAAAATTTACAACAATAATTGAACTTGGAGGCAAATCGCCAAGTTATTAAAAGACAAACAAAATATAATCTTGAAAATGGAGAAGAGTATGGAGGGTTTACAAAAACCCCATATCAAAATTTGATGTTAAACAGACGAATTTTGAAAACAAAATAAAAACTTGTAGGGAACATGTTGTTTCTACCATAAGAATTGGTATAACGTGAAGTATGGACTAGGGGTGTTTAGAGAAGGCACAGTTACAAATGACAATCTCCATGGAGAGAGATGTAGTCAATTATTCATCCAAATGAATGGGTGTAGTATACTTTTTAATCACAGTCTATGGTTTAGAATTGTAAACATCAAGATGAAATAGGGACTTCTATAGTACTTAATCAATTGCAATGAATCTCAAGTTTAGAATCAATGATCATTGGCTGAGAAAATGATGTTATAGGAGGTATACAACCCAAGTTTGTGTATCAATTGGCATCTCCATATTATTACAAACCAATGGAAGATTAGGAGGTGGAAGAAAACATTAATATCGATGTACTTGAAGAAATTGAGGACAATTATCTACGATCATCTAAATATGCAAAGGCGCAAGTGAATGTGTTGGATGAAGTACCACAATCAAACTCACATCAAGGAAATCTAGAGTTGGATCCAACCATGTAGACATTCGAAAAATGGGATCATGAATATGTGGATTCGGAGATAATTTGATTATTTTAAAGAGTCTACGCATTATGTGAGGAAGAAAGACATGTAATCATGGATTGTCCTTTTGTGCCTTTTCACATCAAAGCAGGTATTGCTAAACATGCGGAGTTATAGAATGTGGCAAAAACATTAATGGATTAATAGCAGCACAATAACCAAAAATTCTTGTAATCCAGAATAGATTGAAAGGCATGGAGTTGGGAAGTCAATTGGAACTATAAAGTTGATAGATTTGTCCATTTGTTCATATTAGGAACAAAAAACCAAAGGTGTATTCACATCTACTTTCTACACCATAGAGGATACTAATGGGTAACCACAAATTGTAACATCATTGAATTAGAATCAACACAATTTCACTAAGAGTGTTTGAAGCGGCAATTACTGAAACCTGGAGACAACCTGCTAGGATAGAGGTTACTCAATCACTTAATGCAGTAATAATAACCATAGGAGTGGACACAAATGTTGCATTCAACACAAATGTTGCAAGAAAGGGGGTAATTATTAAATTTATTATCAATTTGGGTCACAAATAGGGTGGATTTTCGGCAAGGAGTCTAAGTAGAAGTTCAGGACTACCAACAACGAATACTAGACTTGTTAGGACACCACAAATGGTATTTACTAATCCAATAACGATTACTCATGTACACAAAACCACAAACTGACCATTGATGAATTCAATAGTTGTTGGAAAATACAAAAGTACATATGCAAAAGATCCAAAAAGAGGGCATTGAAAATCATCTGTCATAACTTAAGGAATTTTTGACCACTGAAATGGCCATTGTGTGAGGCCAAATAGGGTAGCTTTTAAGTATCCTGATTTCAAAAAAGATGTTGACCTAGATGCTCATGTCAAAACGTTCAATTTTATAATGAATGCAAATGCAAAAACTTCTGAAAAGTATATCATCAATGTGTTTAGCTATATGTTAAGGGATATAACATTGGATTGGTGCCGTAATTACATGTCAAAATTTCATGACTGTATTTTTTTGGAGCTTACATAAGCATTTTGCAAACGTCATCGGAAGATTCAAATTGAAGAATATATACACATGGAACTGAAAAACATGACACAAGAAGAGATTGAAAAAATGGACGTTTATTATGAGTGAATTCAGAAACTGGCTCATGGAGTACAAGTACCAACCATAGATAGTTTCCTGATTATTGTGTTTAAAATTAGTTTGTAATCATACCTCATAATTACGATTGTAGGGATGAAGCGGTTAACACTTCAACAACATAAGGAGGTAATGATGTTATGTGAAAAAATGATGACTATTGTGGAAACAAGGAATGCACTGTTAGTAGAATAAAGTACAAAATAGGCAACACCACCAAAAACACATAATGATACAAAGAAAACTGACAAATTTTGCACAAATTGTGGAATGACTAATCACAATGTGGAGACATGTAAAAAGAAGAAATAACATACTATAGTGGCAACTATAGAAGCAGCCCAACCCAATCAAAAATTGTAGAAGACATCTTTGTATGCCTATCACATTTGTGGTTTGAATGGACATAAGATGATAGATTGTCCAAAGTTTGCTAAGATGCATAAAATGTTTCATGGGAAATTTGTGACAGTAACAAAGGTTCAACTTGTTGCTAAACACAGACAATCATTGCAGATTTTGAATGTTGTGGATGTTAATGTTAGAACAAGAAGTAATATAATTGAAGAACAAATGTTCAAGGATAGAAAGCCAAGGAAAGCAAAGAGTGCAATTGAATGGGAGAAAGAATAATGGTTGAAGAAGTCAATGGTGGAGATAATTTAATAGATTCAGAAAACACAGACCCGATCAAAAAGGCCATCCATATCCATGGAGGGATGGAACACAACTTGGCTAGGTATGCCAAATACTACTCTTGTGGAAACACATAAATCTTTGGAGGTAGTGAATTCACAAGAGAAACTAATTATAGTAAAAAAAAAATTTCTAGACATTGGTAAACATATGTTAGAAACAAGTTATACTTTGAACTTGGGACAATTGTTTAAAATAGCTCATGAGTTAAAAAAATATTTGTGGAAGAAGTTAAAACTAGAGAAAACTCAAATCGTAAATAGAACAACCACAAAGAAACAAGTCGGTTCTTTAGTACTAGAGGTAGGAACAACTACTGTAGCAATAGATAATCATATGGCAGTTATCTAAATACAAATTGGGAACAATACAATAGAGGATGTGTTGTTGGATGGAGGTTTTAAAGTTTAAAATATTACAAAACAATTGAGATTGAGGTTGGGGTTTCCAAAGCCTAAACCTGCACCACATAATCTAAAGTTGGTAAATCAAACAACCACAAAACTAGTGGGTTTGATTAGAGATTTGAAGATATATGTTCATGACATTTTTTATATAACTACATTTACTATATTTCAAAATAATGTGGTAGATTATAGTTATTTCATGTTGTTGGGAAGACCATGGTTGAGGGATGTTAAAGTGGCACATGATTGGGGGAGTAACATTGTTACCATACAAGGGAATGGGACAGTCAGAACAATTATAGTCACCAAGCATTTGGGAGGTGAAGTAAGAAGACTATAAATGTTACTATGTTACGATTATTAGAATGGTATCATCGATGAGGAAGAAGATATCATCTTTGCTACATAGCCAAAATTGTTCTCAATATGAACAATCAGTTTACCTGAAACAATTCAATCTTTGAAAACCATAGATGTGGAAATCATGGATACAAATGTGAAAACTAATATTTCAAAACATGAATTTGGAATACATGACACAAAGAAGAAGATAGCTAACAACAAATATCAGCCCAAAAGTAGCTTTGGAGGATAAGGTGTATTTAGAAATATATTACAATCATTAACCAAGGAGTGTTATAATGGATGAAACTCCAACAAAAATCAAAGCACATGAATTACAGATAGTTGGATGGACATTAACTAAAGATCAACAATTGATGAAACTCAATATGGGAACTAATGCAGAACCATAGATGGTGAAGATTAATGCACAACTAAAAACAAACAAGGTGTTAGAAGTGGAGCAATTATTAAAGGAATTCAAAGATGTTTTTGCATGGACATACAAAAGATCTGAAAGGGATTCCACCAAAGTTGGTACAACACAAAATTGAGTTGGACATTATTGTACCATTAGCACATCAAGCTAGGTACATATTAAATCCAAATTATGCTACAATAGTCAAATAAGATATAAATAAGTTGTTAACAACTATATTCATTTAATTTATAAAGGAGTTTACATGGTTGTCACCCATAGTAGTAGTTACCAAAAGAAATGGCAAGCTGAGAATCTATATAGATTTCAAAAAACTAAATGCAGCCACAAAGAAGGATCCATACCCATTACCTTTCATAGATGAAATGTTTAACAAAATAGTAGGGTGTGAGACATATTCTTTTTTTAATGGATATTCATGATGTCATCAAAATTCTATAACTCCAAAGGATAGGTACAAGACTACATTTGTTACAGACTGGGGGGCTTTTATATGGAAGGTGATCTTGTTTGGAGTTAAAAATGGACCTTCAACATATCAAAGAGCTGTTACCAAAGCATTCAGAAAATATTTGGACAATATTATGAAAATATTTCTAAATAATTTTATAGCGTATAGTGACATGGAGAGTCATCTGCAAAAGCTTAGATTATGTTTTCAAAAGTGCAAAAAAAATGACATTAGTTTGAATTCGGACAAATGTGCATTTATGGTATTTTTAAAGATGATTTTGGATTTTATTGTTTCCAAAAAAGGGAAACTACCAAATCCAAAGAAAATATAAGCATTAGTAAACATGCCACCGCCTAAGAATCCATAACAAATTCAAGTATTCAATGGGATGGCATAGTTTTACAAATGTTTCATCTAAAATTTTGCTAATATTATGGCATCTATCACCAAATTAACAAAAAGACATATACTTTTCTTTGGGTAAAGGAATGTCAAAAGGCTTGGGAATTGATAAAATAGAAACATATTGAAGCACCGATATTGATATCACTAAACTGGCAGGTGGAGTTTCATGTTCATACAAATGTATTTTTGTTAGTTGTGGGGGTTATGTTGTCTCAAAATGTACCAGGGAAGAATGATCAACCAATAATGTATGTTTATAGGCTTTTGAACAAAACATAACATAATTATAGCACAACACACACACAGGCTTTAGCAATGGTTTTTACTTTGCACAAGTTTAGACATTTCTTAATGGGTAATAAGTTTGTCTTTTATGTGGATCATATGGCACTAGTGGTAACCCATGCCTGCAAGGCACAGACGGTTTTCAAGTGTGGCACATTTCAAGTGGTCGTAAGGTTACTTCAAACTTGGAACACCCACTAAGTCGGAGCTAAAATAAAAGCCCGGCTAAAATATGGAGGAAG
>Ga0116231_10006874_pt1 | contig 21308 bp, 16 predicted proteins | sample S1TSphgellanicum_2_FD_89695 | JGI IMG/M metagenome (GOLD analysis project Ga0116231, IMG submission 89695) | Host-associated microbial communities from peat moss isolated from Minnesota, USA - S1T2_Fd - Sphagnum magellanicum MG | ecosystem: Host-associated > Plants > Peat moss > Unclassified...
CAACCCCACTTTGGCCAAGTGTGGGGGTGAAGCCCAACACTTGGAAAAGTTGGAGGTTTGGAGTCCTCCGGGACTCCCGAATGTTTAGAGCTCGACAGCAAGGCCCAAAACACCTCGCATTGAAGTGTTCTTGATGTCATTGGAAAGGTCTTGAAACGTAGATATCGAAAATGGCCTCGCATTGACCATTTGGACATATGCAGCTCAAGTTATGGGCAAAAGAAGGGCCGGGAGTCAAACTGGCAGTTTGACTCCCGACCAGTAAAAGTCGGGAATCGACCTCTTCCAGACGTCGCCTTGAAGAGTGCAACATGGCGTTGGAAAGCTCTCAACGAGAGCTACAACTTTGATTTAGGACTCGTTCTGATCCAAGCTTGGGGAGAGGAGTTATGGCCGTTCAAAGTCCCGGGAGTCTAACCGGGACAGTTTCGGGACTCCATTTCGGGAGTCCCAACAAAATGTGCCATTCGAATGTAGCCTCCGCGGTGAGACGCAGAGAATACTATATGGGGGAAGGTGGTGGCTTCCCCCGAGTCCGAGCCGTGGTAAGTCTTGTGTGTCCAAGTGCCCGTGGCAAGTCCCAACACCCAAGGGTGTCCCGAATGCTAAACTAACCTCTTGTGGGTGGTTTTTGGATGCAGATTCACACGAGCTAAACTAATCCCTCTTCCTAGTCTAATCCCTGGGCTCCCAACTCGACCCTCTACCCCTTTTTAGAGTTGGAAGCTGGGAGCGTGCCGCTAAGTCACAATTTCCGCAACTTGACTTTGTGAAACCTTCAAATGGGTTTCACCCCGTGACTTAAGAGCGCGTCAATTAACTCCATGGTGCCTAACTTTTCCAAATTTGCCCTTTGCATAAAATCATGGATATAATGTGTAGGGACAAAGCGTAGGCAAATAAGAAAAGGGTTAATTTATTTAAATATAATAATAGCCCCAATTCTTAATACAAATTCCCAATCTCCTCTCTCAAACCTATTTCTCATAGTGACCCCAAAATTGAACACCCATATGAAGGACGTGACATTTAAACGAGGGGAAAAGGTACAAACAAAGTTGGACCCTACATTTAGAATTATTGTCAAATATCCAATTGGATCTATTAAGTCACAATGGATATATTTGAACCCACTTCCAGGAACATCTACATACCCATACTTGCTAACAATATAACCTTCAAACCAGGCACCAAACATTTTCTACTACACGTTGATGATGCCAACAACATTCACATTCACATAATGCAACTATTTTCTTGCTTGGGCTAGGTACCAATTAAGCCATACAACATAGTTCAAAAACTTCGCAAAAACAACTTGATTATAAACAAAACAAATTTCTTGTACACTACACATTATAATATGCACAACATATAGAAAATTTGTTTGTATTTTGCAGTATAATATACACAAAAGACTGAAAACAAAAAAATTTATGAAACTAAAACCCAATGTAATTATGGAACATTTACAAATTTGTGGTATGTTGTGGTGTGCTAAAGTATAAACAGAAACCCTTAAAAGGACATTAACAACTCATAGAATAAACTTGAATCAAGTGAGCAAATGGAAAAAAAATTGCAATAGGGCTCAAATCAAGTGCTTCAAATGTCACAAAACTTACAAACTACAAACAAGACAAGACAAGATGCTAGAAGAAAGTGTTTTAGAACCAGAACCAAATAACATTATACAGCAACCCATGATAATTCATCACCTTCATAATAGGTATGTTGAATTGTAAAAGATTAGGGTTTTAATTTAGATTAGGTTTCAATTAAATCTAAGGCTATGGCCTCTATATTAGTTCGTTTACATTATTCATCTATAGGGGAAAATGTGTATTAAAAAAATTTGTTTTTTCAATCTTTTTATCCTAACATTAACTTAGTACAAAATCCCAAGCATCATTACATTATCCTTCAAGCTTCACACCTCACACCTTAGGATTACTCTCAATGCGTGTCTAGGTGGGGTAGGACGGAGTTTCTGTTTTGTAGAATATAATGGATTAGGGTTTACATTTATATAGGTTCACAATTACATCTAAGTTTGTAGTGGATTAGGGTTTATTCTAAATTGACTTTAAGGTACAATTTTCAAGGTTCCTTGCCACTTGTCCCTGTATTAAACCTTAAAATATTTTAGATTAGTAGTAACCTAGGTTTAAACCTAATAACTAATTATGGCTAATTAAAGATGCATTAAATGGTTACATGGATATACAAAAATATCCAAGGGCTACATTTGACACATATCTAGACACTTTAAATAATTCAAAATAAAGATTAACTTGATAATTAGAAAATACATACATATGTTCATTAGTTTTCTTGATTGGGTCAATGATTAATAATGTTTATTCAACCTATATGTCTAGAGAATGTAGAATGGGATCATGTGAAGAGATCCAAGAACAAGAAACAAACAAAAAAAAACCTCTCTAGTTATACAAATATGAAACTGAATTTTTAAAAGAAATCCAACCAAATTGGGAACCAAAATGACATGTAACTTGAAGATAGAAACCAAACTAGACATATGACAAAGTAACAAGAATAACCAACCCAAAAACATTCAAAATAAGTATGGAGCTAAAACTTACATAATCAAAAGACTAGGGGCATTTACAAATTTAGGTGGTAGAGAACCAGTTAACTAATTATTGTCCAACAATCTATTCCAGTAATCTATATAGCCAAGTTTCCAAAATATTTATTCAAACTATCAAGGCATGAATACTTCTTATCACATTAGTAATTTCCCCTCCCTTGCATGTGCTAAATCAATGCATGCCACTATGTGCTCACCTCACACAAATAAAATGACAGTTAGAGACCACACATATTATTATAGAATCACAAATGACAAAGTGAAGATCTATGGTGTTTAGAATAGGAAAAAATGGGCTTAGAAGAACTCCCCATTTAAAAAGCATTTGAAACAATCATATTGAAGATTGCAAAGGAAGAAAACCCAAAAAGAAAACTTTTGTTGTTATACAAATAAACCCTTCTTTTACAAATTTACAAGCATGTATAATTTGAGCATGCTAACAGTGGTGAGATATACTCAAATGAACAAGACTCAAAAAAATGTTACTCTCATTGTTGTATACATGTGCATGAAGTAAAATGTCATGTTCCAAGCTAATTAGCTACATAGTGCCTTTCTTTGTCAAGCCATCCCCTATAAAGAAAAGTTGCAATTTCCTTCTCTGTCAAAAAGTCTACACATATAGCAATGTGAAAAAAATTGTTGTAGTATATGAATATATAAAAATCAATGTGATCATAGAGAGAAACTCCACAAAACATGTACAACTAAATAATTAAATGTTTTGGCAAAAAAAAGGGAAAAAAAGACAAGAAAGGGTTATGCTATACCCTTTTGAATATCATTCACAAAGTATTAAACCATCAACTTGTAGTGACTTGCTACCATTGCTCCCCACCAACTTTGGGTGTAATTAATAATATTATAATTTGGTTTAAAATTATGGCATATAATAGTAAAAAAAATTGTGTCTTGAGTTTCTATCATAGTTCCAAAGTTATTGGAAGATATTCACGCATGATGTTGGTTGCCATTTGAACATCTAAACACAAATATCAGCTCAAATATTTGATTATCTATGCACATTTTAATTTTGTTTTGGAGATCCTATAATCCACATCGTAAAGTAATTTCTAGTACCCAAAAAAACACATGGAATCCCTTTAGAATATAATAAATGACTGATGGTGCCTGAAAAGTGGACAACAAGTATTTTAGGTTAAACTTGCTTGCAAAGTTATCAAGCATAAATGCATGTAGGTAGCTCATGTCTTTTCATCATATGTCCATTCTACCAAGCCACACAATTGTTAGGGCTATGCCTAACAACAATATGAAGAATGACATATGGTCTACCAACTAAGTTTCAAATGGCTACTAGTTCCCTCTCTAGGTATAAAGGCCAACATCTACCATACCTACTAAAGAACTGAGTCCACAGCTAGGTGCAAGTCATGATCATAGCCATTTTGGTAATTGGTTCTATGCTAATCATCCACATTTACTATCTACGCCAGGGGTGGTTTTTTTGTTTTCAACTCCAATAGGTAACACAACAACACATCTTGGGTTTTTCAATCGGTTAATAAAACAAAATTATTGTCTTTTTCAACTACAATTACAATTACAAGTTCACATTAATGATTGCATAGTTGTAAAGGACATTGTGATGCCATGTGGCATTATGGTTTTGCGACTATAGTTGATATCATGACTTGATGGTTTTTACACAAATATCAAAATATCAAAAATGCATTTTAAATGTATATTTAATCATGCAAAATTTGGTATAACATTGATTCTTACAACTTTTGATGAATAATACCAACTTATGGTTGCGTGCTATTAATGCGGCATGCCATGTGGCAACAAGGTTGACTAGTAGTTATAACACCTCATGACTTGCAACACTAACTTCAATGAATTTTCCTTCATTAATTTGTCAAAAGGCTCATTGATAATGTGATTAATGATAATATAATATTTCTTTTTTGGAATACATGCCATGTGGCAAGAGTTTGTGAGGTGTGTCCATTAGATTTATATGCCAAGTATTATTTTAGATTTATTTTTGCCCTAATGTGTGAATTTAAAGTGTACCATCCATTTGATGGGTTCTATTGGAATGCACCCATCCAATTGGAGGGTGGTATAGGTAATTTGAAAGGAAAATATAGACAAAAAAAATGTGAGATGGGTGGGGGAGGAAAGGGAGGTCTTTGGCACAAATCATATCTATCTATTAAGAAATGTTGAAATTTTTTAGAAATTATTTTATTTTTGGTAACATAAAATTGTGTTGTGAAGAAAAAATGAGCATTTATTATTTGATCATTCTCCAAATGGGAATCTTTGAAATTGCCATCAATTTATTTATTTAGCAAACTTGTGTTGAATTTGTCCCTTGTAATGTGTGTAATAATAACCAATAATTTACCTTGGTAAATGGCCCCTCATCAAAACCTGCACTAATGTGTTATGCAATTGATTATGTCATGTTAAAAATAACTAGGGGTGGTTCTAATTTTTTTAAAATAAATTATGAATCAAAACACCATCATCTTTTGGTTTTTTTCAAATTTATGTGTCAAAGAACTAGGTACCAATTCAAGATTTATTGAGAAAAAAATGGAATCAGAGGTTTAGTAATTTTCAAGATGTGATAATGAAAGTATCATTAACAAAAATGTGATATAGGCTTGTTCTTTCTATGACCAACACCTTGATGAAAACACCAAAAATCTAAAACAAGATAGGAATTAAATTTTTTTAGATAAATCTTTCTTTCAAGCTTTCCACTTTAATGTTGTTGCCTTATATAAAAAAAATCAAGAGAGTTGTACAACAAAGATTCATAGTGCTTGCATCTTTGAGCTTCTCAATTGACTTGTTGAAAATGTCCCTATATGCTCGAGTTGGTCCAATATCAAAATCATTTTCTAGTTTAATTTAATTTAGTTGTCCATTTGTCTTCATACAAAGGTTGCATCAACCACCATGGATAGTAAGTTTGACTAACAAGGAAGAAGACAAAGTGAGAACCTATTAAATGTGGAGTTTATCATCATACAATATTAGAAAAAAAACCTCAACCTCCATAGAAACATTTACAACTTGCTAACCCAAAACATGCAAATAAAACAAATAATTAATATCTAATTACTAACTTGGGAAGCCTTTTAAATCAAACTGGAGCAATAAGCATACTCCAAATTTATAATCAATTCTAACAAATAACATGTGAAGGGAAGACACAATAGTTTAACACACTACTAGAAATTTTGTCTTTTGCAACTTGTCTTATGCAACTAAAAAATCTCACATGCAACTATTTTGGAGTTGCATGCAACATGTGTAGTTGCATGCGACATTTTTTAGTTGCATAAGACAAGTTGCAAAAGACAAAAAATTTAGTAGTGATAACCATTGCACCCAAAAAGAAAGTTGTGAGGGCATAATAGGAATTGCAAAAAGAAAAACAATGATGAAAAGACCCACCCTATCAACACCTACCTGCCCAACACTTTGTTGGACTCAAGAGTCTAGTGTAGCCAACTCACTCCTCACCATCTGATAAAAAAAAATTGTTTCCATTAAAACTATAGATGCTTCATCTTGAGCTAGTTTTGCTACCTTTTCATCATAAACTTCTATATATCCTATTTCATAAATTCCATTATGGCTTCATTGAACAAGTGCCATAATGTACATAAGAAAAGTAGGACATTAATCTAACACTAATTATTAGTACCATCAATTGGGGCTATGGTTGATTGGAACTAACATGAAAAATCTTCAAAGCAAGTTACAAAATTGCACAAAGATCTTCAAAATAATACTTTGATGGTCAGTGAACAATGGGTGTAGTCATAACCATATGAAAGCTACACACAAAGTGTTAGACCATCACCTTCATTACAAATAACAACAACAAGCTACAATCACTACCCTCTATATTCATGAGGCTACCAATAGTGGGTGTAGATAAGTATACAACCGTTAATCCAAAGTTTTGGGTTAACAATAATATAAACATATGCATCTTGAGTTTATGTTGCATTTCTAGAAGCAATGGGAGACTCAATCATGCTATTGAATAACACTTAAGGGACAACATAGGTAATAAAAAAATTGACAATATTTTCCTTGAAATTGCAACAAGCTTTTTAGAGTGAGCTTCATTTTGTTCTATTATTCCCCTCGCAACCTAGGTGCCTAAAGAGGAAATGTACATTTTGGTTCATTGTAGCTGCAACCAAATACAACAAAAACACAAGTTATAAATATGATGCCTTACTTTTGTATTGTTACAATCTACAAATGAATTCCCATCATCACTCCATGTCCTGAGAGTAGAAAGAGGGAAAGTTAACATTTTTGTTTAATCAACCCAAGTTGTGGCTCTTTGCACACCTAAACAATTTCCATACAAAAGTGTAAATATAGTTTAAACATGGCAAATATTACATTCAAATTGAAGCAAGTTGTGGGTAATATAAGACACTTCCACCTTCTAGATACATGCACCAGTGAGGAAACCTTTATTAGAACATGTCTAACATTATCATCGTAGGAAGACATTTTAAGATTGGAAAGCTCGAAGTGTGTTGAGAGTTAAATAGTCTTCAAAAGATGCATGTCACAAAGAAGCACACAACAAATAAACCAGCTTCTTCCCCCTCTAAATTTTACATTAAGTTTTTCTTGTTTCAATCACCTTCTTACAAACATTAGGTAGAGGTCATCTACTTTGTTTTATATTTTCAAAGGCCCTAACCTTGTTGTTACTATTTTAACATCAAATCCATCCTTCAACACTCTATAACACTCTAGCTTGCTACTTTTCCAATTTGTCTCTTTTTTTCGACCAACAATAGAGGATCAACTAGGAAACTTCTATTGTTAGATGAAAGAAAATATATGGAAACAACCACCTAATGGGTGCCAAGCTTGTCCATTTCTCCTTCTTGAGTTCACAAAAAGCATACAAGAAAAACTAAATGCATTTTGTGAAAACCACATACCTAAATAGGCTTGGAAAAGATTCATTTGAATCTCAACTTACACTTTAGCAGTTAGGTGAACACTAGTGCTACTCCTTAAAGCCATGAAAAAACCAAACATTGTTAAATCCCTTCTTGGCGCCTACACAATCTTCCCCAAACCCTAAGTCTTACTAATACCTTATGCAAAAAAACATTGTGTGACATGCCCATCGTGATGTGAAGGTGCCATAGGTTGTAGCATCTTCCTCAACAACAACCTATTGCAACATGAAGGTGTCGCAGGCCTTGGTTCTACAACACATTCGTTGCAATGTGAAGGTGTCGCAGGCCTTGGTTCTACAACACATTTGTTGTAATGTGAAGGTGTCATAGGCCTTGGTGTGACATAATATGGGCTTTGTTTCACACCCATTTACCCTTTATTTTAAATTACCCTAACTTTTGATAAATGTAAACAACTATTGTATGGTCATGCCTTAACAATATGGCATGCACCATATAGATATGTCACACCATAGTATGGTCATGATATATTCTTGCTCAAACAAGTGTGATTGTGCAATTATGATTGTTTAGAGAGTGACCATATTTCTTCCCAATATATTGCAAAGGTGTGTCCATTAGCATTGTGCTTGATTGTGACATAGATATATGGCTCATACTAAGTGTGGTTTTACCAAGGTTGAACAAGAGGCTTATATTGTGCAACAAGAGGCAACCTAAAATTTTTTCAAATTATAAGGTAAACCTCATTCCAGATGAATATTCATTATTTGGAACAAGACATTTTAATCAACATTGCTAATCAAAATCATCCATTAATTGTCTCTCATTGCGTCCTTCATACTATTATTTAGAAGTTCAAACCAAACTCTACACGTAGAAAAGCATGGCTTTGCATATTGTAGTATTGTGATGTCTACATTTAATAATTGATTTGCAATAAAGTTTGTCCTACTATAAAACCATGCTAGATTGCATCAATAAGTGCTTGGCACAAACTAAGTGAACTTGCAAGATGTTATTTGTAATTAAAGATTTGATTTCATGCTCAAAGGTTTTGTAAAACCCGTGATTATAGCTTATCATGAAGAGGCTTGTTTGTTCTATCATCTTCTCAAGCAATATAAACATCTGCAAATACAACTATTGCACACATTAAAAGGATAGTTGTTATTCATAACAAGAAACATTAGTTGAGACTCATGACTCCCAAATTGTTACTTGTAGCAAAAAGCACCAGTTGATACTCATGACTCCCAAATTATTACTTGTAGCAAAAAACACTAGTTGAGATTCATGACTCCTAAAGTTAATATCTATAACACCACAAAAGGTACTAAAGGTACTTAACACTAGTCTCGCCACATTTATTTCATAGGAGTGGTGGAAGGGCAAGTGGTTTTAAAAAACAAACATTTGTGTTGTTAATTATTGATGTTATCCGGTCACACACGTGTAATGTTTAAGACTCTGCCAATGGTGCTTTTGTCATTGTCATTAATTATGGGGATTTAGATTGCTTAACCAACTAGTGCAAGACTAAACCTTCAACACTATGTGAATAAGCTTTTTTTTTGGGTCTTGTTTTAGGACACTCCATTGGTAGGAGTAAAATCCTTGAAGTTATTATATGGTTGTGTGATTGTCATATGTTTCTAACTATTGCTCTTGATCACTTTATGATCCAAATCATAAAATTAGGAATTCAATATTGATGCGCCCCCAAGTTCCTAGTTAGACTCAAAAAGGGTCTAACTATGTTAAAGAGCGAAAATAATTGGAACTTGGTGCCACTCCCAGCTTCCAGCACTAAAGAGGGGGTGAGAGGGGCGTGCTGAAAGCTCCGAGATTAGACTAGGAAGAGGGATAAGCTATTTAGTTATTTGGTCCTGCATACAAAACCAACCAACAAGTTGGTTAGAACTCATTCTGCACATTTTTGGTGTTGGGACAAGCCACGGGCAACCTTGGACTCATTTGACTCACCATGGCCCGAACTCGGGGAAAGCCACCACCTTCCCTCATATAGTATTCTCTGCGTTTCTCCGCCACACTTGCATCCGAATGGCACTTTTTCCCGAGATTCCCAAAGTGGAGTCCCGAAATTATTTCGGTTTGGACTCCTGAGACTTTGGGCATTCATAACTTCTTGCTCCAACCTCCGATTAGGACGAATCCTAAAGCAAATTTGTAGCTCTCCTTGAGAGCTTTCCAACAATGTGTTGCAATCCACCTGTACACATCGGGATCGGGTCGATTCCCGACTTTTAGTGGTTAGGAGTCAAATTGGTAGTTTGACTTTTGGCCCTTCTTTTGCCTATAACTTGTGATGTAGATGTCCAAATGGCTCATGCGAGGCCATTTTGGACATTTACACTTCAAGACCTTTCCAACGGTATAAAGAACACATCAATGCAAGGTGTTTTGAGCCGTGCAATTGAGTTCTGAGTTTTTGGGAGTCCTGAAGGACTCACAAGTCCCATTTTCGGGAGTGTGAATGGCGACCTCACACTTCCCTCAAAGTGGGGTTGCGACAATTCCCAAGTCCGATTTTTGGGAGTGTGAGTGGCGACCTCACACTTCCCTCAAAGTGGGGTTGCGACACTCTCCCCCATTAAAAGAAAAGGTCAATGTCCTCATTGACACTTAGAAATTTCTCTTTGCAATTGCAATTGCTTTCTTTGGATCCTTGGCCACCAAATGCCGACTTTTGCAACAGGACCTTGCCTCAAGCTAATTTAGGCATCCCCAAGTTTCTAACACTTTCTTGGCAAGTCCAAGGGTATCTCATTAAAAACCCTTAACTTTTACTTCGTCAAAAGAGTAAACTAGCCTAATTGACGAAGCCCTCATTTGGGAAGCCATTCTTTCAACCTTCCCCTCATGAGGAACTCAAGTCAAGTCTAATCTTGACCTAAGTTACTTGACATGATTCCTTTCCCAACCTTGTGCCTTGATCACAATAATCAAGCCTTAACTAAAAGGTTTGCTTATCAAGGTACGAGAAGCGACATTTGGGTTTTGCCAACACCCAAGTCCCAAACTACATGATTAAAGTACGCAAACGGGGTCATGACTTCCCGTGTTAGCTGCCACTACCAACCAACCCTCTGGGATGCACTTAAGGCTTATACATGTCCCCGTAAGCTCACCTTGCTTGCCTCCTCTTTTGGGGTCAAGATTTTTCTTAACCCCAAAGTGGGAGTTCGATTTTGATTTAGGCCTACGCAAGAAGTTCCATTTGTCTAATGCCAACTTGACAACCCTATTTGCACTTATACATTATTCTCGTGATACAATCTTTTGGAAGTTTTTAAAGCCTTTATTTCACTTGCAACTTGATGCGGTACATTTTATGTGATTCCCTGCCCCATTAAAAGAAAGGTGATGTCTTCATCACATTCTACGTATTTTCTTTATCGGTCTAGTGTGGAATTCTTCTATGGCTTTTTGGGCATGTTCCATATCGGATTCATTCACCCAAGATGCCTCTATTGGATGGTATCCTTTCCACTTCACTAAGTACTCCCGCTTTCATCCTCTTAGTTGCCTTGACTTGAGCATGGCCTCCACTTCAAACTCTGGTTCATTATGAACCAAGTTTGGTGGGGGCCTTGAGTTGTGCTCCCGACTAAGCCTTGAGACATCGCGGGCTTCAAGAGAGAAACATGAAATGTAGGGTGAACTCTAAGATTTTCCGGTAGTTCTAATTTATAAGTGTCGGAAAGTTTTTTTTTCCAACATTTTGAATGGGCCCGCATATGGGTCCAAGAACTTATGACTTAAACCTTTGGGTAATCGGAAATTCTTCATGTTCAACCACACTTCATCCCCTTTTTGAAATTTCACCTCTTGTCGGGACTTGTCCGCAAAATCTTTGTACTTCTTGTGCGCTTTTCCAAGTTGGCCTTTGCCAACTCCCAAAGGCGCCCCCTTTTTTCATCAAGTTGTGTGACCATTGACACTTCCTCACTTGCATCACTCGGAGGTTGTCCATGTGTTGCCCAAGTCATGGGCACAATTGGTGACTTGCCTGTCACCATTTGAAAGGGGGTGGACCCAGTCACGGAATGTTCCGAGTTGTTGTATCAAAACTCGGTTAATTCCAAGTGGTCCACCCAATCTTGTTGATCTACTGCCACATAATTCCTTAGGAATTGTTGGATCACTAAGTTCACTCTCTCGGTTTGACCATCGGTTTGGGGGCGGAAAAAAGTGCTCATCTTGAGTTCCGACCCCATTCGCTTCCATAAGGTTCGCCAAAACTTGCTTGTGAACTTTGGGTTTCGATCAGAGACTATGTCCTTTAGAAGGCCATGATGCTTGAAAACATGTGTGAAGAACAACCTACTCGTTTCTTGAACCGTGGCCTCATCCTTTGTGTGAATGAAGTGTGCCATCTTGCTAAATCGATCCACCATTACCATGATGGCATCAAAGCCCCTTGATGGGGGCAAGCTTACCATGAAGTCCATGGACACACTTTCGCACGACCTTTCAAGAATTGGCAAAGGTTGTAACAAGCCCGCTTGCTTCTTATAAAATGTTCGATTTTGTTAGCAAGTCAAAAAGTCTTCACATACTCTTCTGCATCATCTTTCAAGTTAGGCCAATAGTAGGTTTTCTTAAGGAATGTTGTGGTGCGGTTTGCACCACCATGGCCCGCAAGCGATCCATCATGGCATTCCTTCAAGAGCAACTCCCTTACCTTCCCTTCCGACACATAAAGTCGTTTTTGTTTATACCACAATAGTTCCATTTTGCAAATGGAAGTGGGACTTGGCTCCATTTTGAATGTTTTGCCTTACCTCTTTGGCAAATGCATTTCGGTGTTTTGATAGTCGAACTTCCTTTTGAAGTTCTGTCTCTCCCACATACACCACTCCAAGTTGGTGTTTCCGACTCAATGCATCAGGCACTATGTTCTCCTTCCCGGGCTTGTGTTGGATGTCCACATTGAACCATGCCAATGTGTCTTGCCACCTTACTTGTTTGGATGACAACTTGGGTTGAGTGGCAAAATATTTCAAGGTCACATTGTCAGTCCACACCACCACGTCCTTGGAACCTATGTAATGGCCCCAAGTTTTGAGACAATGTATGACCGCCCACATTTCCTTCTCGTGTGTTGGCCACCTTCGCTTCGTCTCACTCAACTTCTTACTTTCAAATGCCACCGGTCTTCTTTCTTGCACTAGGACTCCTCTAATTGCAAAGTCATAGGCATCGAAATGGATCTCAAAATCTTTGTCAAAGCCAGGCAACTTCAACACTGGCGCCTTCACCAAAATACGTTTCAAGGTCTCAAATGCTTCATTGCATGTTCCTTCCCATTCGTAAGTGACGGCGGATTTCTTCAAGAGGTTTGTGAAGGGTGCGGCTATCTTCGCAAAGTTCTTGATGAACTTGCGATAATAGGAAGCCAATTTTAAAAAGGATCTTAAGGCTGGCACCGACTTGGGTGGTTCCCAATCCACAATTTACATGACCTTGTGATGATCCATCTTCAAACCTTCTTGAATTATCTTATGTCCAAGGAAGTCCATTTCCGTCACCCCAAATTCACACTTCTCGAGTTTGGCATACAACTTGTTTTCCCTTAATCTTTGGAACACCTTCCGGAGGTGCTTCGCATGTTCTTCCAAGGAGCCACTATATATCAAAATGTCATCTATGTAGACAACCACAAAGTCATCAAGCCATTCCCGAAAAATGTCATTCATGAGAGTGCAAAATGTGGCGGGTGCATTGGTGAGCCCAAAGGGCATCACCATGAATTCGTATGAACCATACCTTGTGCGACAAGCAGTCTTTTCTTCGTCCCCTTCCACAATCCAAATTTGGTAATATTCCAAACGCAGGTCAATCCTACTAAACACCTTGGCTCCCGAAAGACGATCAAACAGATCATCGATTCGAGGCAAAGGATATCAGTTCTTCACCGTTGCCTTGTTGAGTGCTCTATAATCAACACACATTCTCAACGTCCCATCCTTCTTGTGAACAAAAAGGACGGGTGCCCCATATGGTGATTTACTTAGTTTGATATAACCTTTCGCAAAGAGTTCTTCAAGTTGAACCTTAAGCTCTTTCAACTCCTTATGGCTCATTCTATATGGGGCCTTGGCAGGAGGTGCCACTCTCGATACCACCTTAATCGCATGATCAACTCGTCTTCTCGGGGGCAGGTCTTTGGGCAACTCTTCGGGCATCACATCCGGGAACTCTTCCAAAACTTGCTTTATGCATTTGGCGAAAGTTGCCAACTTGGTGGCTTCCTTGGGCTCACACTCATCCAACACCCGCATAACACACATTATGCCATAACCTCCCACACATTCCTTTTCCCAGGTTTTTTCTAACATGAAATGGATGGTTGATCCACCCACACAAGGCAACTCATGTGTCTTCACCCACACAATCCCACTTTTAGATGGGATTCTAACTAGCCTATTGTGCCCTTCTATGAGCACATTGTTTTGGGTGATGAACTCCATCCCCAAAATGCAATCCATTCCACCCAAGGTGGAAACTAGCAAGTCCACCTTTCCTCTCTAATTTCCTAATTGGAGAAGAACTGCTTTCACTTGAGATGTAATGGGATGGGGAACCCCATCTGCGAAGTGCACCTCAATGGGAGCCTTGAGCTCCTCCAAGTGGAGCTCCATCCTTTCGGCGCTTTCCCAGGTTATGAAGTTGTGAGAAGCCCCTGTGTCCAAAAGACATAACACATCCCGTTTAGCAATCTTCCCCTTCAAAAAGATAAGTTGATTGCATTCACCTTGGGCTAGGTTGGCATTGAAGGCGATTACCTTAAAACCCCCATTCCCCACTTTGGACTTGGGACAATCCTTGGAGTAATGCCCCATCTCGTTACAATTGAAGCACGCTGCTTTGGGTTTCACCCCAACGTCTCCCTTGGGTTGGCTCCTTTTGAAAGGAGCCCCCTTCTTCACAAAGTTCCCCTTGGGTTTAAACCCCATGCCTTGGAATTGTTTGGGTTTATCCTTTGTTGGGCTTCCTTGCCCACAATTCCATTCTCCATCATGCCTTGGCTTCTTGTGAAGGAACTTGTTGTCCTTCTTGAACCCAGATTTTTCACTCCGCCCCACATCCGAAAAGCCCTCCACTTTCATGATGGCTTCAGATAGTGAGGAGGGCCAACTTTCCTCAAGCTTTTGTTTGGCCCAAGTTGGAAGTCCCATCACGAATCGGCACACATGGTCCAACTCATGCATGTGTCGGATCTCAAGCATGAGTTCGGAATAAGCCCTCACATATTGCCTCAAGTTTTCATTTGTGGCATTCATAAGGTCACAAAGTTTACACCTCAAGATGTAATCAAAGTTCCTTGGGACAAATTTGGTCTCGACACATTCCTTGAAAAACTCCCAAGTGTAGCCATGGTTCTTCCCTTCCTCTTATCTCACTGTCCTCCACCATGTGGCGGCATAGCCTTTCAAGTAGGACTAGGCAAGCTCCACGGCTGAATGCCGTCCAACCTTGGTGGCATGTAAATAATCCTCCATTTCCGCAAGCCAAGCGTCCACAACCTTTCAGTCACGGGCACCATCAAAATTCTCGGGTTTGGCTGGTTAGAACCTCACATCCTTGGATGCTCCTCCTTTGAGGGTCACAACCAGCTCACTGAAGTCGGGCCTATTCATTTTGAGGAGGACTTCCAATTGTTCCTGGGTGAATAGGACCGAACTCCATTGCTTCTCTTCACTTTCGGGCTCATCTTGGTCCTCTCGGGTTTTTGGTTCCTCCTCCCCAATTGATTTTGGCGGGACTACTCGATCTTCGTTGGGTTCTTCCAACATGGTCTCTTGTGTTTGCTTACGATTCTTCTTGGGCGCCATCCAAAACTCCCAAGAAGTGAACTGAGCTCAACCAGAGCTCTGATACCATGTGACGCGCCCCCAAGTTCCTAGTTAGACCCAAAAAGGGTCCAACTATGATAAAGAGCAAAAATAGTTGGAACTTGGTGCCGCTCCCAGCTTCTAACACTAAAGGGGGGTGAGAGGGGCGTGCTGAAAGCTCTGGGATTAGACTAGGAAGAGGGACAAGTTATTTAATTATTCAGTCTTGCATACAAAACCAACCAACAAGTTGGTTAGAACTCATTCTACACACTTTTAGTGTTGGGACAAGTCACGAGCAACCTTGGATTCACTTGACTCACCATGGCCTAAACTTGGGGGAAGCCACCACCTTCCCCCATATAGTATTCTATGCGTCTTTCCGCCGCACTTGCATTCGAATGGCATTTTTTCCAAGGACCCCCAAAGTGGAGTCCCGAAATTATCTCGGTTTGGACTCCCAAAATTTTGGGTGTTCATAACTTTTCGCTCTGACTTCCGATTGGGACGAATCTTAAAGTAAACTTGTAGCTCTCCTTGAGAACTTTCCAACGGTGTGTCGCACTCCACCTGCACACATCGGGATCAGGTCGATTCCCGACTTTTAGTGGTCGGGAGTCAAACTATTAGTTTGACTCCCGGCCTTTCTTTTGCCTATAACTTGTGCTGTAGATGTCCAAATGGCTCATGCGAGGCCATTTCAGACATCTAAACTTCAAGACCTTTCCAATGGTATAAAAAACACATCAATGCAAAGTGTTTTGACCCCTGCAATCGAGTTCTAAGTTTTTGGGAATCCCAGAGGACTCCCAAGTCCCATTTTCGGGAGTGTGAGTGGCGACCTCACACTTCCCGCAAAGTGGGGTTGCGACAACTCCCAAGTCCCATTTTTGGGAATGTGAGTGGTGACCTCACACTTCCTTCAAAGTGGGGTTGCGACAAATATGATGCACCTCCCATAGGCAAAGAAATTGCATAAGGAAAACAAATATACCTTTAGCAAGTGAATCATTCTAATGAGCATCTTATGGTATGTGTTCACCAATATATGTTATTCAATGCATTATCTTTACATCTCTTGTGTTGGAAATCTTGATGGATTTGTTCTCTTAATGCATTATTTTTGCACCTCATGTATTGCAAATTTTAATGGATTTGTTCATCATCTTTGCACCTCTTGTATTATAAATATTAATGGATCTATTCATTATCTCTATACCTCTTATATTACAAATCTTAATTTGGATCTATTTCCCAATGCATTATTTCTACATCTCATGAGTATAGATCTTGACATCACAAACTTCATGGGTCACGATTTGACAATAATAGTTGTGCAAAATTTGTTTTTCATAGGTTCCTATGGAATAGACATGGATGTCATTCATCTACTTGTATTGTTTGAACATCAATGTCGTGTGCATTGTTTATACACAAATGTCATATGCATGTTTGTATTGTTTAGACACAATTGTTGAATGTCTATTTGTGTTATTTACACACAAAAATCATGCACTTTGTTTAAATAATGCATGACATTCATGTTTAAATGATACAAACCCATGAAATACCAAATTTTGCATGAATTTGGAATGGACCCATGAAGCCTATAAATTTGTGACAAATGGATCTATTCTAACCATGTCCTAGTATATTTTTTTTCATTCTTTCTTTGCTTTAAGAGTTTTGGTTGGGATTTTTGGATTTCTAACATTTGTGCTCATGTTGTTCATGTTTCAAAATCTAGCAATGGGAGGCCACAAAACCTACTATTTTGGTGATGTTAACTATAAGGATAGTGCATCACCACTTCATTTTGAATGGATTGCCCATGTCAGCTTTTATAGTTGGAAATACTACTTAATGTTTTAGTACCCATCAATTTCCATTAGTTTGTTTATCTCATTGGCCCAAAAATCAGGTACTTGCATTACCTTGTTTTCCATCTTATACTTAGATGACCATTTGCAAATTTTCTAATTGTATTATAGTTGATAGATAGAAAATTTTAGCCATGGATATGTAAGAAAATCATGAGGCTTACTAATACAAGATAATTTGTTTATTGATTTAAGCATTGCTTGTGATGGTGGACTAAACTTGGTTGGGAAGACAAAACAACCTTAACAAATGTCAAAATTTAGAAGTGTTCAAGGGCTACAATCCAATGGCTTGAATAAATTGTAGTAATTAGAATTTTGTCAGTCAAGACTAATAAATGACCTTATAGCCCATTTGTGGGCCTTTGCAATTTTCTCATTTGTGAGAAATTTCAATTTGATTCAATTTGAGGAATTTAAACTTGCATGTTTCATGGCTTATGGTTTTGATATTCAAATTATACATGTCAATTTGCATCATTTAATTAAACAATTTGATAATTGAATACTTTCATTTTGTAGCCGAATTTTTCATACAAATATCACATGAGTAATATGTTTAAGAAGAAATCACAAAAGTAATCAATTTTATTTATTTATTTATTTATTCCATTGGGTTTTATGCACGATTTCTATTTTGCCTAAACTTAGCTAATGAGATATAACAACAAGTTGGGCAATGGGAAAGATATTCAACACTGGCACTAAAGAGCCGGATTTCAACATATGCCCACCCCAAATATAGAGGCACAACAAATAATGAGGTGTTGCTCTTCATTACCTATCCCATATGCTTTGCGCAACATGATGGCCTTTTTACCTACATAAGTTGGCCGAATAATTTATGTTTCTTTAGGCGGTCCCTTCAAAATCACATATGTGTTTGATCATCGGTGTGTCAAATTTCAATTGGCAGGAAAACAAGGTTTGCCTTGGGAAGCACCCCAACATACTTTTATGGGTAACATTATGGCCTTTCATATCTTTCAACCTCTATTTTGAGCATAAGATTTAAATTTCAAGATTAAATATTTATAATGGATTTCATTAGACATAAGATTAAAATTCTAAAATTATTCGGCTATTATTGTCCAATAAATGGGCTAAACTAATTTTAAGCATTAGATTCAAATCTCATAGTATCAAATTTTGTAATCAAATTTTATTAGATTGTTATAAGGTAGTAGGTGGCATGAACTATATATTTTCATGGGTGTATGTACACCTTTCTCATATAATGTGTTAGCATCTATGAACCCCAACTTTGAGAACAATATCAAAAACATACGAGGGCTTGAACCCTAATGCATCTTTTGCATGTGTACATGTACAACTTTATCATATATTGTGATGTGGGGTAGGTCAAAGGGATGGTTGAATCATCCAAAATGGTCAAGTGATGGAAGTAAATTTAATGGATCATGGGTTGGCCACCTAGGCATAGATGAGGAATTAATATCCTATGGAAAATATCTTATGGAACATGTAACAACAAAATTTTCCAAATGTTAATTAAGAGATGTAGGACGATTAATTGTTTGTATGGGCCTCTAGTAGGGTTTCAATAGTTCTAGCTTTAACTTGCATATATCTTTAAAAACATAGGAGAGGAGATAAGGTTTACATATCATGTGTTAGTTGCACAAGGGATATCAAATTCATAGAGGAAAGAATTTTCATTTGTTGTAGCAAAGAGATGTTAGGGGCTTCACCTCTATGCCATGCATATGGAGGGACATTGTAGACCTTATGTGATCTACATTATAACCATGCATGATCAAGAAACACAAGATTGCAAAGATCATATATATTCTTGTGATGTCACTCATACATCAAACCTAGGTAGTTATCTTTGCAGGACCATGAAGGCACTATATGCATTTGCTACTTGTTCAAAACATTAAGGTCAATAAATTCACCTTCCAAATTTGCGATCTTGGTATATGCAATATGTGTTGCCTCATACATGTAATTAATCAAGAAATTACAATATTCAACTTTTTGTAGATAAAAGGTTAATCTTTAACTCAATGGGGACAAACCATAAGATATTATGACCAAACCAATTATATCGATTATGGGTTTACATGGAAGTCCTTGATCGAAAATGGGGAGTTGAAATTGATTTGTGTGACTTGAGGGACTAATGATGACATGATATTGATGTGCTTTAGGTCTAATATGTTCTTGTTTTTTTTTTTTGTTAGCATGGTGCCAAGTTCTATCTCTCCAATGAGGTATCAAAAGACAAACTTTGGGGTGGGGGGTGGGTGGGTGACAAGGGTGTTCAAGGGTATCAAGGTAGACAACAAACATATAAAACATCATCAAGAGTATATACAATCATTGATGAAGTTTCATTTGCCTAGAATGTTAGACATAAATTTAGTAGCAAACATCAACTAGCTTCACTCATCCCACCTAATTAACGACAAAAGACAAGTACATAGGTAACTTGTAAGAATTTCATCAAAGTCCCTACCCATAATAACACATACATACATTTTGCACATGATGTCCACGACATTTTCAACAAGGGCACCATCAACACCCTAAAATATAGGTGTCCCATGTGCGGGATACTACTATCGTCAAAAGTCATTATAAAATTGTTTAATTATTAGATTTGGCATTTAGTCATAAACGATTTTATGATGAACAACTTAATTGAGGAACCTAATGAGCTTGAAAATATATCTTTTAGTGCATGATGTGAACATTATGATTAGGGTCATAATTAATAATACAACTAGCTTCATATGGAGTTTTAAAATCACATGCAAAATTTATGGCAATTATGGGTTAGCCTTTTGAGCTCCAAAAGGCTAACATACAACATATATGTGAATTCAACTAGTAGTTTAAAATTGCATTTTAATACAACCGTTGCCATTTACTATATCTTTGGCAAGGTGCAAGAACCTAAAACATTTAAAAGGACCAACTTTGGCTACAACCAACACACATTCCTCCATATATCAAGTGAACCAAGTTCTCTCTAAGTTTTACAAGGTAAAATTAATCAATTTGAAAAATGCATGCCCATAGAATACATGTGTGGAGATATTTGCAAGTAAGCTCAGTTTTGAACTCCTTAGAAAAGTACATACATTTCAACTTGGTTACAAGAGGAGTGTAGGAAGATGTTGCACATGTATGTCAATCTTACATGATACAAAGATGTTTTTATTTACCTTTACCTTTGAATATTGAATTTACTTTTCACATTGGTGATTCTAGCATCATCCTCTTCTTTGTTTGTTATGTCCTACAAAGGCATTAGGGAAACTCGTTACGAGCAAGTATAAGGGATGGAGGAGAATCAACCACAAGCCCAGTGGATAAGGATGCAAGTATAAATGGGTAAGTTATCCCAATTGTAATAATTGGGTCAAATGAAGTAAGGGTGAGTTCACAATTGAATACATTTAGAATAATGTTTTGGCTTGGAGCCTCCCATGGCAAAGTTGTTTGTTGTTTTAACTTCACCGTCATGATGTTATAAAACATGTTCAGTTGTCTGGCTTTATGTGCAAGGTCGCCATACATATTTGTTAGTAGTCCATATATAGAATGTGATGCATTCAATCTAACCAAATCTAAATATTCGCAAAATTATAGGTTCACCTTCTTTGGTTTGTGATCGAAATATTGTGACATGAAAATTGGGAATATATGCATTGTATTTTACAAGCAATCACAAGCATGCCCTTAAAAGACATTGACATGGAATTCCCATTGTAGGCATGTGATTAAATGGTCACCGGAGTTCAATGGGCATTGAAGCAAGGAAGATATCACAACTTGATTTTGTTTTGCTTTCTATTTTCAAGTACTTCATAAGAGTTAACTCCATAAAATTTTGTTTCCATTATGCTACTTGGAATCCAATGTGGAATTAGTGGAAATGGCCTTAAACAACATGCATTATGAATGTTGCATGTTATTATGGCATGGTGAATGGTGGGGAATATATTGGTGGGAAAATTTTGTGATCGTG
>Ga0116231_10006875_pt1 | contig 21308 bp, 18 predicted proteins | sample S1TSphgellanicum_2_FD_89695 | JGI IMG/M metagenome (GOLD analysis project Ga0116231, IMG submission 89695) | Host-associated microbial communities from peat moss isolated from Minnesota, USA - S1T2_Fd - Sphagnum magellanicum MG | ecosystem: Host-associated > Plants > Peat moss > Unclassified...
CCTTGGGTGAGCACCTAATAGCAATTTAATTCAGTTTCCATGGCCACAAGGCATTTCACTCCTTCAAAATGGTCCATTCTGTGAAGCAGAAGGCCCCATGCCAGATTTTGCTGGACTCCACAGGAGGGTGTAACCCTAAGGTAAGTGGGTAACTGAAGCACCTAGGTGGCATCCTAGGTAGCACACACCTGTGCATTAGGCACAGGGTTCACACTAGTAGTAGCTTAAGAGATTTTGGCTCCTAAGTAACAACAGGTCTATTTTGAAATGAGGATTTTTGAAAGATGATATTTTGGCTTGTGTTTGAAACTTGAGATTATTTATAGAGTTATAATATCTTGAAGGATTTTGGTTTCTTTTAGAGGATTTTTTTGAAGATTATATTTTTGCATGGTGAAATATTTGAGTTCCCATAATTCTTCTTTTGCTTTAAGATACGTTTTAATGTGAGTGGCAAGGCCACAATGTGACACACCCCTTGTTGTCTTATTTTTTAACAACCTCCTTGGCACCATGCAAGTTGTGCAAGTTGCACAATCATTCACCTTTTTTTTCCCTTTTTTAAAAATAAAATAAAATAAAATATTTAAAATAATTTTTATCCACAAATCCCAATCAGGGTTTTATCTTTTCACTTTTGTGATATAAAAAAAATTGTCAAAATTTTCAAAAAAATTACCAAAATTACATAAATTTACAATAGTAAAAAAAAAAACCCTAATTTATTTGTCAAAATTGCAACAAAATTCACAAGAAAAAAGGTGCCAAAAAAAAGCCAATCACCCAAGAGCCAGTTTGTTGTCCAGCTGCTATAAAAACCACTTCTGGTTTTGTGCATAATATGATATTATATTATATCATACCATACCATTGCATTTGCTTGTTCGCACTCATCTAATTAAATCCTGGGCACCTGCAGCAACTCCTGAGCTTGATGATTCTGCCAAATTGATTTCAGTGGTGTTCTTAACTGTTATGTGTGATTGTGCAGCTGCTAATTTAATACAAGCATTGAATTAGTACCTCTGCAAGTATGCAAGCTTTTTTCTAGTCAGCAGCACCAGCACCAACATCTGCAACTAGTAGCAGAAGTGTCAACTGAAGTGTTGGAAGTTTTTCAAGGAGTCTTTTTGGTTGTGATTTTAGTGCACTGAGGAATTCTTCTATCTTTCTTTCTTTCTCTTTGTATGAACATTTGGGAAATAGCATCTTGGAATAGCAGTCTGCAGTGCTGTGCTGCCGCAATAGCAACTGTCTCTGGAGGGTTGGGATCACTAGGGTTGCAGTTGTTGCACAGCAGTTGAAGAGGATTGCTGAACAGTTCTCCTGTGGCTGTCTTGCAAGTGCCCAGTTTGATGATGGGTGGTAGTAGTCAGTCTAGTCAAGGTTGTGTAGCTTGCTGCTGTGGTGGCGGTGCTTCAATGCACTGTGAAGCTGCTGGTGATAATAATACTGGGTTCAGCAGATTGAAGGAAGCTGCAGACTGGTTGACCAAGAAGGAGATCACCAAGGCAGCAATCCTCAGGAATCAGGAGACAACTGAGTCTGAGAAGCAATCTGTGTTTGGTGCTGTTCCTAAGTTGGGATTGTTTTACCCTCATCCCTAGATTGAGACGAGACCTGAGACTGGCGAGAAATCTTTCACTACCTTGTTTGCTTTCGATGGTGCTAATCCTGAGACTATCAACGGCCACCTTGTAAGACAACATTTTGAGAGTTCTAAGATTCAACACAAGAGCAGCTCTGCTCTTGAGCTGCTCTCAATATAGCTAGCCACGCAGTTCTCATCTTTTTGCTAGTTTTGATCTTCTTCATGCATGAAGTCTTAAGATGAATGTTTGTGCTTTGGAGTCAAGCTTGCAGTACTGTGACAGTTGGTGCCACAATTGATATATGTGCTATTGGATGTTGTTGCAGGCAATGCTGGGCAGTGAGGGCTGACAGTAATGGAGCAGCTGTTAAACCCGACCACAAGTGGACTGGTGTTCTTTGTGGGGGCAGTCCAGCTCTTCATATATGCATCACTGATACCCATCATGAATGGGGAGTCCACTGACGCTCATAGCTTTGGCCCCTTCACAGCTGTGACAGAGAGGTGGAATGGGAGATTGGTGATGTTGGGCTTCTTCTCACTCATTGTCACTGAGACGTTCCATTAACACCCCTGTTTTCCGCTAAATGACACACCACAGGCAAAAATTCCACCACATCAGATAGATCACCCAATGCTCACTAATTACACTAATGCACCAAGAATTACATCACAGCTCCACTTCTGAAGCTGGTCCCATGGCACAGATCACACTAGACGTTGTGATGGTAAAAAATGTGCACGTGATAAACTTCCTGCAAGATGGAAGCTGGAATCGCTGAGTGACTTGAGAGCTGCAATGTACTCTAGTTGAAAGTGTAAAGACTAGTGCTAATCAAGAATTTCTAGCAAATTTTGCACATTGGGTCTGACAAAATTTGTAATTTTCTGTGTAACTATTCTCATGTGTATGACAATGGATCGAAAAGATTGTACCTGACATCAACTCAATTGTTGTTGCATGACAGCTGCCAGTAGTTATTGCTGCACTCCTTGTCTCTTTAGCTTATTCCGAATCTCTGTATCACCGTGCACTGTGATCCACGTGAAAGAAAAGAACTTCCTCAAAAGAAATTTCCATGAGATGTAAGTCTTAAAATAGTGGTCAAATATTCTTGCTATCAAATCAACCCCTTCTTGGAATAATACTTCACAGAATCCTCCAAGAATACTATTTTGAAATCCTCCAAGAATGCTAACAGCTATCATTTAGTATAGCCTGCTCACTCTCAGAATTGAATCACTTGTGTTCCAACTTTGGTTAGTCCAGATCATTCAACTTTGTGCTGTTTTTTTCATAAAGAAATAAGCTACTGGGCTATGGTGATAAAACACATATGTACAGTGAAGCAAAGCTTGAATTGCACCGAAGATTGGGCTTTATTTTTCACACCATAAAAATACGAGAGATAGTAAGGAGAAGAAATTGCACAAGTTTTCAAATATATTCCACTTCTTGCTTCAAACAGCAATGAACTTAAGAATTGAAAAATCTTAGCAAAAACTGGAGCAAGAATTTAAAACTTTATTCAAACTTGATTTAAATTTTCAGTATCACCATTAAGCACAGATTTCTGGCATGATACAACTGTAAATTTAAAAATCAAACTCATATGTTGAGGTAAAGATTAACCATTAAGACTGTACAGTTTTAAAGAGAGATGAATTGACTGCTTAAAAACTGACTGACCCAATGATAGCACAGACTACAATAGAACAAGTCAAAACGAATGATTATCCTCTGGATACCACGTCATTGCATGCATGCTAAGTGCCTTTCATCTTTTTCCAAGAACAGTATCTTCATGTCCCTGCAATTCTTTTGCCTCTTCTTGTTGAGAAGGACAGAGGCAATTGGTGAAGTATATCAGTGAAGCTCAGATGTACTCCATCACAATGCCTTTGTACAAAATGTCCATATTGAACAATCTCAACTTAAAACCTCATTTCCCTCTTCAAAGATGTCATGCAGTAGGAGTTAGGATGAGTGACCATAAACACCTAGTTCAAGTCCGCACAAGCCTCAATGGGAGATTTTCATATGCCATCTGGAAAAAGCACCACCCAAGCTGAAGTTGTGTAAAAATCTCTGAACGAGGTACTTTCAATCTACACATTGAATATTGGCATGCTTTTGATGCCTTGAATTATGTACAGAAGAACAGAATCTCATGACCTGAATGGAATTTTTCTTTTGAAAAAAAAAATTTACTCTTTGTGCCAGTATTATTATTCCTTGCCTTAAAAGACATTACATACCGCTTGTTTGGAAGCATTAGCCTCAGTGTGTACTGCATGCTTTGACAGTCCTATGTCAAAGGTGACAACAATACACAGCTCAAACTCCAAGGAGAATGCTCTGCACACACCATGGACAGCAAACTGCCATTAAAATAGCACAATAAATTTGACAACAGTTCATCTGGAAGGGTAGGAAACACATGCTTTGATGTACCTGAGACTTCATAAAAACCAACTTCTAGGCATGTGCAAATCAGGATTCAATGTCTTAACCAACTGGTTCACAACCTAAATTGCAACTCAGATTTTTCCACACTTGACATAATGATGCCTATTGCAGACCATTACTTGAGCAACTGCTGAATCCATCATTTCACTCACATACCCAGCAGAAAGAGTAGGACATGTGAAAAGGCGTGGAAGAACCATGTAGATAGGCATTGTAAGTCCCCTGCAAATATCACCATCTGCAACCTAACAAAATCACAAGTGACATAGGAATGAGGAGCACTAGATTTGGAAGTTCTTATGATACAAGAGAGGGTTCAAGTAGTTGTCAGCTAGGTTAAGCCAGCCGTGGCTTCATGACTGCAATGTCCAGGAGGACAATAGAGTCTCAAAAGACAAGCAAAAATTGTGTGTGTCTGAGAGTAAACAACAGCAATTTCCACTCTCATTAAGATCCAATGGCAAAGTTCAGAGCCACCCATATATGCCAATATCAGCTATCTTGCCAAGAGCAATGAAATAAGATTCAAGGGACAAGGGTATGAATATCTTGCCTGTGTGCTCTGAATTTCAGAAGTTTCTGTTGCCATTTTCTCACCAGCATTAACAGATTCCACTCGCAAAAGCTGAAGGTCAATTGAGCGTATGGGAACAGTAGAACTATCAACAGTTAACTCCCCAGTTATAGGTTCTGATAGTGCACACCGGGTTGCAACTCGGCCAGTGATCCGAAAACCTCCTGCTTTCCCCCAAGCACAGTACATAATAATTCAACCATGAAATTAACAATAAGACCACTGAAGACACATGATACGCCCAACAGCCTCATACTAGATGTCTTCAAACAGGCCTAAGGTGGGACTGCTAACCCTCTTGTTCCAGATTTATGGGAATTATGAGGGAACACCCCATGCTGCTGGAACTCACCTGAGCGAAGAACTGGAGCAAGAATGTGCTTTTGTGTGTCCTGCGTGATGTAGAAATTAACTGCTTCTGGTGCCACATGAGCTCGAGGTACTCGATCTGCATTAGTACCTAAAGAATCATCAATACTAAGCAAATATGACATTCCTCTTTTGGGTTTCTTGTTGTTCATTATCAAAGACATCTGGAAGCAGAAAAGCTTGAGGTCATCCTCTCAAGTCTGAAATATGAATCACAAGGAGGAATGCTGCTCCACACCTCTTTGACCCTCCACAATAAATTCAGCTGTAGAGGAAATGGGTCGCATCAAATACCCTCTTGATATCTCAACCCCTACTGAGTACTGCAACCCAGTATGAAAAAGAAATATCAGTCTCTTCCCTTGCAAGAAACATGGCTAAAGGCAGGGACAAAAGAATTGATGACATCTTACTGTACCTCTCTGCACTACCATATTTGGCATCAGGAGGCATCACAGACAGATCTAATGTTCTCAAGATTGATTCAAGAAATATTTTCTGATGAGGACATGCTATGGGCCTGTCTAGAGATATGGAAGGAGACTATGAGGACAATCTTACACTTTGTACAATCTACTGCTTACAATAAGTACACTGCAGATGCCAGGGACTTGATATACACCAGCAACTTTCCTTCAGCAACACTAGAAGAAAGACACAAGCTTTCCACCAGGAGAGAAGAGGTAAGAGGGGGAAGAGTAGGCAGTACACAAGAAGGGAAAAGTGGAATATCCATAAAGATTGAAAGAAACGCATCCTCAAGCAGACCATTAGGAAACCAAAAAATAGATAAACAAGGAACCTGGATGTTGACATAGGCACCATGATAGGATTCATACAGGCTATCAACCAGTCCTCCCTTGGGTGGCTCCAGGGCAATGTGGAAGGGAAACTGCCACAAACCACTGTACATGAGTGAGAAGAATTGCATAACCTCACAGTTCTCTTGGACTGTCTATGACATCTGAGAGTCACAAGGACAGTCCATCAATGGCTACCACATCTGCCAATCAAGAGTCCCAATATCTTCTCACACCATACAACAATAAAGGTCCAAAAACAGTTGCCACTGTTCATGACTCTTAGTGTCAAGAGTAACAGAAATCTCTCCCACCTATGACGTTGCAACCAAAACCAATTCAAACAAACATTCAGGACAAAAATGGAAAAACTCACCTCTGTTTTTCCCGATGAAATCTTCCCAGCTGGACTGATGTCAATAGTCTTGTTCCTACATTTGGAGAGCCTCCCAACTTGATCACACTCTAACCCAACTTCATAATGGTAGCAGTTCAAGACCAACAAGAGACTGTAAACTTAACTTGAAAGACAACAGCCAGTTCCAGGAGGTGAAGCATTGTCAAAGCAAAAGCCACAAGTGTTTTACATGCAGGGTCATATACTCACATAAGCTGAATAGGTTTGACAGAGCTGTAGAGTGCCTCAAAGACTCCCACTTGTCTGGCACTCAACTATCCACAAGCAATTGCACGATTGTTAGGTTGGAAGTTCAGGAACCAACAAAATTATATACAAGAACAGCCCGAAATGTTGAACCTCAACTCATGCCAGGAACTCAACACTGCATACTTTCTCTATGATCTTATCCAGGATATCTCATGTCAAAGCTTTGAATTTCCAAGCAATGGAAAGAAAGAGATTCAAAGGAAATCTCTGTCCTAAATTGCAGACACAACCACTTCAACTGCCAGCATTTGAAGAGCACCAGCATTAGATTCAAAGAAATCTGTCATAAGTTGTAGACACAAGCTCTCGGAGTTGCAAGCTCGCATTTGAAGAACACCATGATTTGTCATGATCTTCACAAACACAATTGTTACACAGAAAAAATTACACGACAAGAGTGTAAAATGGAAAGAAAGAAGGAAGCATCTGCGACAAAAGACACAAGTACACAGAGAGTAACCCACCTGTAGCATGATGGTGCCAGTGGCAATGAGTCGGACACCTTGATGTGTTATACTTGTAGGAGTGATGATCAAAACTGTCCCTTCCACAACATCCTGCAAAACGTTGATTCCAAGGAGGATACCAACAACTTGAATCAAATCCACAATGCCCAACCCTGATATGACAGAACCTTCAAGTGTTCAAAGATGCTTGACACCGACTATGTGTCACAGTTTTTGATTGAAGTCTTGTCCTAAAAGACTTGATCTCTTTTGGCAATGGCTTCTTATCATGGCAGTCATGCAGAAACCTCGGGTTGATCTGCTTGGAAATGGCTTCTTATCATGGCAGTAATGCAGAAACCTACCTCGGATTGATCTCTGTACAAGAGAAAGTGGAGAGCAGAAACATTGCAATGGTATATGGAATTGAAGTAGCCTGGAAGGATTTGAGCTTGAAGCCATTGACAAAGGTAGGCTTTCGGTTCTCAAGAGAGAGAAACAAGCAAAGATCCCAAGGCCTGAGCAGGGGGTGGGGGGGTGGGGATTTGAGTTCTTTACCGGTGGCCGATATACTCGATCCACTCTGGAGAACTTGAGCTCCACTGCCATCGCTTCGATCCTACTTCATGGCACTCGATTTATTCAAAATCTCACCGCAGCAACAACCTGTTGTATATCTTCCGACTGGGGGAAAAGAAAAAAAAAAACCGTCAGAAAATCTCTCACTCGCCGCATGCATATCACCAAAACTAACACGACAAGAATAGGACGACGAGGAGATGCTAGGGTTTCAAACGCTAAGGTTTCAGATACTAGGGTTGATTGGTTGCCAGAGTGCTAGGGTTTTGGAATAGGTGAAGCTCTTTTGTAGCAGCAGTTTGAAGTCATCATGGCCTAAACCCTAAACCCTAAACTATTGATTATTGAATCATTTTTTCAATGAAAACTAAGTAAAATCAAACTGAAAACTGTACTGGAATTTTGGGGGCGTTATTGGTATTGTTGGTAAGCCCTCAACAATTCAGATTTAATAGAGTTTATTTCACTATTTTTAGAGCTAAAGTGTGGAAGATATTGATTTTGGAGTGGATTTTGTTGCAGAAAATTCAAACAAATTATATAAATTGGGTTTGGAAGGAAAAATCAGTTGAACCCTCAATGTGTTCACACTTCGCCCAACAACACAGGTTACACTAGTTCTTCTTGATAAGGAAAGAAGGGAAAATGATGCAACCTCGTAAAACTTTATTTATAAATACATCTTAAATTTGGAAAATGTACAAAGAATTTACATGACATCAAATAAGTTCAAATTGAATGTCAAAATTTCTCCAAGTCAGAAATCAATCCCTTAGAGTAAGTTAATTGTATTTCTCCATGTCAAAAATCAACTGCTTGTAGTAGGTCAACTATGGTGATGGGAGGTGTTTCTTGAAGGGGTGGAAATCGAAAAATGGTTAGGCTTATAATAATCGTTCAACTTTAAAATGGAGGATGTTTGCATTCTTTGCAATGTGCTTGAAATGTTTTGATGAAAAAAAGTAACCAAGAGAAAAAAAAAAGGACCCTTTGGCACTTTCAAACTCCAAATGGCATTGGCACAGTCATGTAAAAACACATCAACTTGTTTGTGTAAACATCCAAATTTTCAACTGCTAAAGGGAGGAATTGATCAATTGGGTGTCGATCATGATAATTCATTTCTTTGGCTTGAATCGCATTAAAGGTAGCAAGTTTTTGAGTTACGTAAGATCAATGAAATAAATTTGTTTGCATTGGGTCAATAATGACAATGTCAACTAAAATGCAAATGTCATTTTTGACAAATACAATGTCAACTTGTTGACAAAAGGAGTTGAACGTGGTTGAAGGAAATGCATGTAGTTGTTTTCATCCCATGTGGAAGTTAGCATTTCACACAATAATAACAAAGGTGTCATGAACTGCATTATGGATTCATGTGCGTTCATTGCCATGACTACAACATAAAAAATGAATACTCATAAGGTCAATAAGATGTGTGCACATGCATCAAAAGATACTACAATTGAAGGATGGGGTAGTCCAAGTCCTGTTCAAAACACTGTGAAAAAAATTAAGGTAGATAATCAAAATGTTGGGAAAATCAATTGAAATGTAAACCAAACACCTACCCTTAAACTATAACATAATAAAATTCAAACATGATGGGCTTTAAATATCCCATTGAAGAGCATGTTGGAAAGGGTATGATGGTGGACACGTTCCAAAATAGAATTTTGAAGTTGAACCATTTGTTACTTAATGAGTTATTCAAATGGAAGAAGACACACACAAACTAGGGGCAATAGAAGATGACATGTAGCCTTGAGGTGTTGTCAACTCGTGTTAATGTTTCAAAAAGGAAGGGATGTTAATCAACCATAAACCTAACAATTATGATTGAAGTTACAATGGCCTAACTCTTTGAATAGGCTACTTGGGGATGGTGATTGTCGGTATGAACCCGATGCCACCAAAAGTTATTAAGAGAAAGGTTTGTTTACAAGTAAAAGTCCTTTTCAACTATCAAAAGATCCTAGACCCAAAAAACACCTAAACATTTGAAAGAAGGAAGAATCAAAATAATTAAAAAACTTTATGAAAGTGGACGAAAAACGTGTGTATTGTAAAAGATATGATGGCCATTGCACAAAACAATGAATTAAAATTCCAAAGGTTATCTAAACATCGTTCATTCTAAAGAAAAGTTGAATATGCTGAATATCCTCTAACATGACATCTTTAATGAAGGATGATGTGAATGATGAGGTGCCCAATGGAACCCCCAAGACTTTAATACCTTTTAATGGGGGTGGTAAATTAAGATGGGATGTTAAAACATTAAAAATAATTTTATCCTTTGCAACTAAAAAATCAATGACTAAATGTCTTAAATGATTATAAAATTGACTATAGTCATAGGATATTACTTTAAATCCTATGTGAAAAAAGTTGTAATCATATATTAATGGTGCATTTGATTAATAGATGATAATGTAGTAATAAAAAATGACATCATTTTTTCATTGCAAATTTTCATCCATACAACATCCATGATTGATGACAAAATGACATGGATTTCAAGGATATTATTTGAAAATGTGACTAAAATAAATTCATTTCAAATATGACTAAAGAATAACTATGAAAATGATGTGGACAAAATGATGTGTCATTATAAAAACAATGTGATCATAAAATTATTTTACAATGATTAAAAAATGACTATTAGTAATTTAATATGAGTATAAATGGACATTATAAACTACATGTAAAAAATTGATTTTGATTAATATTATACATATAAGTAATATAAAAACCTTTATTACATTTAATATATATATATTAGATATATCATCCATTTTAAATATTCAATGTAATTAAATTAAATATCATACATTGAAATAAATTTTAATGGTAAAAATATGATAATTTATGATTTTTTATTTCAATTTTAAAATAAAATAGAAATGTAAGATGTGGGAAATATATAATTTATTTATACATTAAACTTTTATCATAAATTTAATTAAACATTTATATAATATATGTATATAAATAAATAAATCTACTTTACATGTGAAAAAATATTATTCACAATTATATTAAAATATATGTGTAAAAATGAATAAAATTTATAATTCCAGAAAAATAGTTAATATTTTAATATAAATTTATTATTACTAAAATATAAATATAAATTTGTTGATTAAATTTATACCTCATATTTAATATGATTAATATTTTACGATTATATATAGATATAATTGATTTATGATCCATTAATAAATATTTTATTTTGATAAATTATATGGATTCATGTGTCTAAATTGAAATTTATTAATAAAATTATGATATATTGGAAGCAAAATTTTATAATATAAATTTATAAACCAAATGAAGGTTTATAAAAGATATATTTTATTTATTCATGTATTAACCATAAAGGTTTTTTCATTTACAAATCATGTGTTTGAATTTTAATTTTCCAAAGTATTGTCATTGAAATGTTATTCAATAAAAAATTCAAATATTTTTTTTGAATTAAATTTACATATATATATATATATATAATATTGTGTACATTATTGAAGGAAATTCAAATAAATTTTTGATTTGTTCATTTCAAAAAATTATCAATAAGATACGAATTATTAAATTTGAAATTTTGTGTAATGTTTAAATGAAATATGGTTTTTGTAGGATAAACATTGGATTATTTACACAATAAGTGGGGTGACTTGGTAGTAAAAAAATTGAATTCCATCCTTGGGGTCCAAAAATCAAACTTCACAAATGACATGCGTTGTGGTCAACATTGGAGTATTGATTGAATAATAATTCATACCTACCTAAACTACTTAAATTAAATGGTTACTTAAATGAGTTTAAGTAAATAAATTAGGTGGTCTACTTATCCATTTATATTAGGTTTTTAACCTAGTTCAGGTGGTGACACATGTCAATAATTGATAGGATGGGAAATAATGAGATTAAAAAAATTGAATTAAAAATATATTTCATTATTTATATTATATACAATAAATTTATAATAATAAATATTATAAATTTAAAAATAATTTTCCCCAAGTTTTTGGGTCCAATTTATGATAATAATAAATAATTAAACTACCATTAATGATTTCACAAATGTTTTTTATGACTAATGGATGATATTTGCCACATCATGTCCTAAATGACTATTGTCCTAAACAATTCGTTCATAGACTTTAGGGCTATTAGTCATTTTTGTCTTTTATGACTGGAATATTAATCATAAACTCAATCATATATTTGAATTTTTTATTAGTGAAGTCAAGTCATAGGCCAAAAGGTGACCCTACTACACGTTTTTAAAGTTGGATAGAAAGACTTATTACATGGAATTTGGTCTAGAAATGTTCATATGCAAGTAATATAATTGGAGGGGGACCTATGATGTGAATGTCATTTGCAGTGCATGGAAATAAACAAGAAGGGAAACAACTAATAGTTGTAGAACATAAAGCCTTAAAGTGGGCTAAAATGAATAGTGCCCTTCCCAAAGGATCACTTTGTTAGGTTCCCATGGCAGATGGGATGGCTATGAAATCACTTTCACAATTACAATGATTATAAAACAAGGGGGGCTCAAATGCATAGAATGCATGAACAAAAAGGATGAGTTGTATGATGTTTCCATTTGTTACACGAAGTTTTTGAAATATGACCCTTCTTAACACCAAATTGAAGGCATTGGCCACATCCAATTAGATAACCCAATTGGGATGAAGGCGCAAGGTGCATTTGATGCCATAAATTATTATTTCACAATTACCTTTAGTTGTAATTTTGAACTAGTGCGAGGAAAAATGTGTTGCAAAGGCATTGTGGAATTGAAGGCACAAATAATGACTTATGATTCGATATAATGTTTCCTTCATTGTAATGGGACAAACTCCACGTAGAGGATTGGTCATGACTAAGGCGGGCTACTCTAAGGACATGTGCAATTCAAGGTGGAATGTGACCCTATGAGATATGATAACAAAATTGAAACGATTGAAATAATCCATTCATTGAATCTTTTGGGTGAAAATAATTTTGAAGGTGTTCAAAAACCATCCACTTGCCAATAGATGTGGCATGTGTTGGAATGCTAACTTGAAGGAATTAGAAAAAAGTTCAAAGTCATAGTCTGGTTCATAATCTTTTAAGAAAAATAAGAAATAGCCATTTGATTCAGGGTGTAATGCAATGAGAGCTTAGGTTGTGTTGGAGGACATGGGTGCAAAGGACAATGGTGCCAAAGGGTAAGTAGCTTAAAAATATTCTTTTGCACGTCCAAGAATTAAACTATAAATAAATTATTTTAAAACTTGACGATCATGTTGGGGAATAAGCATTAAATTCAAACTTGTCGCCAAAACTTGGGCTTGCAAAAAGAACTCCTACAAGTTTTCCTAGTTGTTTACTAGAAAACGTTTAAGTTGAATCTGCGTTACCTTATGCCATGTTGCTCTTACATGAAGGGACGAAACGAGACACCATTGGGGTAACAAGAAAAATAGGTGCCAAATTGCCATATCATAGGGGTTCTATGTCAGCTTATCTAATGAAAAACGAAACACCATTTGTATATCACATTGCAAGCGATAGGGATGTGATTGTACAATCGAAAAAAACAAAAGCCTAAATGAAAAGATTTGAGGACATCCAATGATGAAATCAAAGTCTAAGTTTATGCATGCAGGGTGGGAGCAAGGGAAGGTATTGAGCTGGGATGATCACAAGAGTTTGGGTTAGATGAATTAAATGGCTAGCAAAAACGCTAATGACGAGTTAACCTTGGGCCTTGATTGGAGAATTAATGCCCACAAGTGGGGCAAGAAACTTTAGGTGAAGGTCACAAACATGTTAAATAAATAAGGGTAGGTTGGGAGGTTTAATCATGGGCAACTCTAGGGGCCGATAGAGTGAAAAGGGGGGAAGGTCCTACTTGTGCAAAATTAAGGGAGTTTGGGAAAGTGTAGGGTTGGGGGCCCATATTCACACAAAGTGTAAGGGCTAATAAAGGGAATTAATAGGTGGTGTGTGGTTTATTAAAATGGGAGGGGGATCTAATGGGTGGTTTGTGGTTTGCATGGGAGATGGGGTGGAAAATAGGTTTGTGGTGGTGCATGGTAAAACAAATGGGTGATGGGAGCTACGAGGTTCAATGCGACAAGATGAAATAGGGGACATGGGACATTTGGTGCCCATGAAGAAAGATGTTTACTAATAGTAGATGCCCCACTTTCTAAAGGCTTCCTACTGTTACATGGTAATTTTCAATCTACAAAACCAAACATACAAAACTAAATGAATTGGAAGAAAAAAGATAGGATACCTCCTAGGGAATCCTAAAACTACAAAATCAACCACAAAAGTTTCCTAACTAGTAATTATAGTGGACTAGATACCTTCTTCATAAGGATCCCAATTTATTTCAGAAATTATGTACAACAAAATTTCAAATGATACTAAAATTTGAAGCGGAAAACATGCCTTCACACATTCACAAGATGCACTACAACGCTTTTGGTTAGTTGGTTGGCCAAGTGACTCAACGAGGTATGTATTTAATGTTATAATGGCTTTTATTTGCTTTATAAAGACCCTTTAATACGAGGTGTTGTTATTACGAATTGCTTTCCCTTGTGGCTTGGGTCCCATAATCCACCTATATCACAGACCAGATTCAAAAGAAAAAAAGAAAAAATGTAAACAAAACCCCCTAATTCAACCTTTTAACGGAATAATTACTTAAACATAGTGGTTTGTAAAGGAAAACACAATCCATTTTTGTGGTTTTTTTGTTTTTTAAAAAAACAATTATGCATGTTTCTAACCTTTTCGAAACCCTAAGGTCCACACAAGTCAATCATAACCCTATTTTTTTTCACACAAATTTGCATGGTTGTCCACAAACATTGAAGAGAAAATATCACAATGTATTTCCATCCTAACCAAAACTTTTTGTTGACCATTAAAGAAAATTGGCCTCCGATTGTCACTATCAAACTATAAGAGGACTTTTTTTTCCCCTACTACTTACCAAAGATTAAAAACACCTAAACCACCAAAGACCAAATATGTTTTTGCTACCTATTTCAAAGGATAAGTTGCTTCTAGAAAACTCAACATGGCAAGCGCAATCTTGCATGAAGGGAGTTGCTTTCGAAAAAGTCAATTGGAAATTGTGATCTATGATCCCGTGCCACTACGATGGATTAAAGATTTTTTAAGCCTAAAGGTTAAAAAATCTCTCTAGTCAAGGGAGGCCTTTGAAAACTAGTTCGTTTGAAATTTTAAAAAATAATAGTTCTGGTCTTGAAAAGCTTCTTTAAAAGCTCTACTTGTAAAAGTGGGAAAAAAAATATATCGTTTCATCTCCATTTCTATAATAGTTCCTTTCCCCAAAAACAAAAGACCAAAGAAGAACACATAATTCTTCTTCTTTGGTTTTTACTAACCAAAATTTCATTAAACATTGCTTTTGCCACTTGTTTAAACAATTGGTGCAATCCTGTAGTTGCTTTTGAAGCTCTATTTGGTATTAAATTTATCATTTAATGTTGATTGTGTTTTTGCTTTTGAAGATCTCTATGATATTAAATTTATAATTTAGTGTGTAGCTTTCCACCATGAAGGATGAAATTTTGAAGAAGTTGCAACTTTGAATTTATCAAAAGATGATTGGATCAAAAACCAAAGTGCACACATTGAAGATCTCCATTAAATTTTACTTATAATTTTACTTACACTTAACTTTCATCATGAAGGACAAATGGAGGAAGTGAAAGTCCTTGACTATGAATCTATGCACAAGGTATGACATGAACAAAGTTGCAACGTTATAACTTTACTTTAAACTATAAGTACAACTTCCAAATCCTCCCACAACAATTTTTTTTTGCACTTTGATGGGAAGTAAACAACTAAATGGTATGATAATGTAACAAGGTGGAGGTTGTGAACTCCTCATGTGATCATTTAAATGATTTATTAAAGATTTAAAAAAACAAGGTGGTCGATAGATGAAAATTATAAGGATAGATGTTAAAATATATGTTGTAGTAGACTTCGTCTGTTTATAATGGAATAATCATTATGATTGCATAAGGTATTGCATGTTCTTATCACCATCTCCATGTTCATTGTTTCTTGCACCTTTTTTTTTTCCATGCATGATCCATAATTAATAAACTTCATATGGACCTTTTTTTAATGTACAATTACCAATTTGGTTGTAAAGTGTTCCTAGCCATCACATTTGGGTAGTTGCAAACAAAATAAATAAATCTATGATTTGATTTTGCCTTTTCGTCCTCATTTCACTTTTACCCCAACCTCAACTTTAAACATTGTTATTCGCAAAATGTTTCTTTTATTATTGAATCAAGGGTTAAATCCAACACCATAGGATCAAATGCATGAAATTTGAAATAGTTATGGTAGCAATTTAAGCATAGTAGTAATGAAGGTACACAAGAAAAAAAAGATTCAAACTTAGATTACCACAAATTTCAATGTAATTTGAATTTCATCATGTTTTCATCCCTCATTTAAATACAATGCATTTTTTTACAATTTTTAAAAATCTTAACCCCTTTAGTGACCAAACTTAAAATATCAATATTGTGTTTATTTTATTTTACAAATATCTTTAATGTCCATAAAATCTTTGAATGGGGGTTTTTTTACACCTCTACAAATTAAAATGTATGGTGCATGCATTTTTTATAATAAATATATAAAAGAGAATCAATATAATGATTTCAATTACATTTTTTTTTTGAAAGAAATAAAAACCAAATCTAAATAATCTAAACATTTCAAATGGGGAGCTTTTCAATTTTAATAATACACAAAAAATGCCTTTATGGATTCACAATTTTCAAAATTTGTAATGATGGACTCATTTATTGATCTCAAAAAAATTAAGCAATTCAAAATAGGGGTTTCCAAACCATTTTCAACGTTGCATATGGAAATATAAAGACTTATTAGAGGTAATTTTATGAAAAATATTATTAAGTCCTTTTGGACATGGTTTTTGTGAAAGTCACATAATTTTATTTTCAAAAAATCTTATATTTTAGGATGTTTATGATGTGCCAACATAGTTAATTTTTGAGGAAAAAATGATTATTTTTCCCTACACATAAATATCCAATAATATAACTTTTTTAGCACTAACAAAATACATTACAATAATGTATTATTGAAAAATCCTCATGTGTTGTTTTTGGTCCACCTTAAAAAAACGTACTCATTTGAATTATGAGGGAAAAAAAACTAGATTTGAAAGAGGTACATGTGCTAAATGGGTGTAGGTACACGCAAAGGAGCGAACGGGATTACTTTGCAAAAGGACTATGAGTTTTTTTTAGTCCTTTTTACACTTTTTCATATGAAAGATTTTGAATGAAAGATTTTGTAATTATGAAAAATAAATATAGTTGCCCCAAAAGATCACATGTTTTTGTGTTAATCATTGTTGAATAAATATGAATTATTCAAAGTGTGTAAATTTTGCTAGATTATGCGCTTCAACTTGAAATTTTATCATAATTTTGAATCGTACCAAAATATGTTAACTACTTTAGGCTTTTGTTTCCTGTATCATAAACTACAACTTTGTTTATTTATGTCATACACATTACACTACATTTACATGTAGTAAAGGACATTTGAAATTTCAAAAATTTGAAAAATATTTTGAATTTTGAATTTTTTAAAATTTCATATCTTTTAAATTGTGAATGTTTTTTGAATGTGGGTAGTAGGTTGCTATCATCTAAATTTTTTTACCATCAAAATTATGTTATTACAATAGTCATTTACCTAGTCCTTTGTAAAATTAACCACAATCCAACACAACACCTATTCAAGTTCAAACGTCTTTTACTAAATCCAAAACCCAAAATTGAATTTCATGAATTTTTAATTTGAATTTTTCAACATTCACATTAGTCATTTATCACAACTTGGAATGATTAACATAATTTTAAAATGTCAAGAAAAAAACATAAGTAAAAAAACTCACAATTTTCACCACTATCCAACATGGTTTTTAGCTCCTATGTGTGTACCTGCACCCAAATAGAAGGACCACAAGGGTCCCAATAATGCAATTGTGAAGAGACCAAATTCAAAAATAAAAGGGTGCATGTGCTCATTTAATATAAAACAATTATATGCACAATTAAAGATTGTAGAGATATGTTTTGTTTCAAAAAAACATGTTAACAAAAATGGCCTCATTATGTATGATAATAATTGAAGTAGCAACCTTTGTATTTGAAGACATGTTTTAAATCAAACAAAAGTTTAATCATGAAACAATTTTGTTAAATGGCCTTTCCATGTCCCTTATAATGGTTAAACATAAGCATCATATGAAGAACATGGAGAAAACAAAAGTGGTTTTTAAAGATTGGTTCCTTTTGTGAATAAACATTTGAAAGACTTGGTAAGAAGAATACCAATAGAAACCTAAAAAAAACATGAAAACAATGTGCTTGGGAAATGCTTTTTGAATTGGAAAATTATGTGAGTAAAAACATAGTATGGTCCCATATATTGGTGGTTGGGTAAAAATTATAATTTAATTGGTTTAAAATAATATCAAGTTTATTATCAAAACTAAGATATAAGTCATATAGGCATTGTTTTTTGTGTGAAAATTCACCAAAATGTGAATTTTCTTGAGGGTTACAACCTTTACAAATGTTTTTTTTAATTGCAAAAAGGCAAGATTTTTTAAACAAAATTGCCAAATTTAGAACACCTACTTTTGCAAGTCACCAAACAATAACAAGATTATTATTTTTCTATTGTCTTACATGTCTTATAGCCAAATTTGGCTAAACTTTCTTAAACCTCATGTGGATGGATGCTAGTGTGGCTATAGCAAAGAAATGAAAAAAAACCTTGATATAAGGTATATTGCATTAATCCAAATATTAAAACAAATTAGGTTAAATATAACATATGTACAAATGCCCTATCTTGACTTACATATTACATATACGATTGTTGTTGTTGATTATGTTTTTGTTTATTATTTATTTGCTTGATATATACAAACATGTCAACAAATTGTGAATCCTTTGTCTTTCCTTATTACAAGTTCAATTAAATAAAAAATTCAAAAAAATATTTGGTATCAAAATTCAATGCGAACATAAAATTTAAATTAAATATAAATTGTTTCAAATATTTATATATTAAAACTTGAGTAATAATCATGTAGAAAAAAATAAAAAATGCTCCTTCACATAATACCATGCAAACAATAGCTTCTTTCATTATTGATAGTGTTAAATTTAAAAACAAAATGTCCCCCTGAAACAAATCCTTCATTTTTAGAAAATCTTTTAAAAACTTAAAAGCATGTTGCCCAAAGACTTTATCACATGTATTTATGATGATTTAATAATGTGACTAGGTTATATATATATATATATATATATATATATATATGATACTAAAAACATCACTAATTATGTTTAGTATGTGACCCTACACATTAAAATTGGATGAAAAAAGGTCAAAACAAGTCGGTTTAACTCAAGAAAATGGTTTTGGCCTAACATATTTGCATAGTTTGCTAAAGTTGGGAAAAGGGTGTAGAAAAGTTATGGCCAAAGAAAAATGTAATAAATATGATATGAGTGTTGCTCCTTGTTTTTTATTGGCCAATCATAATGATTGGTCCAAATGGTTTGCTATTAGTACATAATTGTTATAAAATTTCTTTTCTTAATGTTTTTTTTACCAAATTGCAAAAGGAAGTTGGTTGTTTGGGGAGGGTGTCATGCCTATTGGCTACACATTTATGAGTTCTTTGGAAAAGAATCAATAATCAAGTTGAAGTATGCCTAGGAACAATGGTCACCATTTTGTTCCATGAGTGAATTTTGAAAAAATATAAAAACATTGGTGAAGAGCAAGTAAATTGATAAAGACCATGGAACTAATGTTGAAACAAAAATGTTACATTATTGTTGCAACTAACACATACCAAAAAGGGCTAATACACAAGGACATCAAATATGTTATAAGGTAGACAATATCCATGAATAAAATTCAATACTTCGCACCTTTCTTTAAAATCTACAAAAGATTGAAAATGATTATAATAGAAAATTCATATCCAAAACTAAGAATTGTCAAAAGAAGCATTGGTTACATAAAAAATATAACAATCACAAACACAAAATGGATACAAAAAAGTTTGATAGTGCATCCCCCAAAAAATGTTTTAGTTAATTTCAATGAATTCATAAACAAACACATAATCTACAAAACATAACATTTGATGGATTTCATACAATGTTGTTCCAGTAGCACCCATATCAATAAGCTTCTAATATCACCATCAAATATCATAATCAAACACATCCAAAAATTTCACAATCAATAGATATCAACTACCACTTGTACAAACTTTTTATTTAATAAATTTCATAGCACAAGGACAAACATTCAACCATTTGATTATAGACCTTTACCAACCACATGACATTGTTTGACTTAATATGCACAACATATATGTAATAACATTATCACGTTTATGTTCCATAGAAAAATTAATGATCCCGTGGGATATCATTATACAAGATAATGTAAACAAAACTTAATTAAAAAAAGGATAAATAGAAGTGATAACATCTATTTCAAAACATGATATAACCAAATTATTTATTAGGCACCTTGTTGCAAAACCGTCCAAAGTACAACAATGTCCAGAATTGGGCTGTTGGATACAACTTTCAAAATAATAAAAATTTCAGCCAAAATTGCACACTATCACTAGTGTGGCCTCTGCCATTGGTCCAAGTGTTACCACGTCGTCAACTGATTTTTCCTTCCAAAACCTGATTTTTTGGAATTTATTTGAATTTTCAGCAACAGAAGTCACTCAAAAATCAATATCTCCCACATTCTGAATCCAACTCTTACCAAATAAATTCCATTAAATTTTGCTCATCAAGATCTTCCCAACAACACGAAAGGGCACATTCCAATTCTTCGGAAATTTGTCAGCTAGTTTTCTTGTCAGCTAGAAGAGAGTTTTCTTAATTTAATTTAATTTTTAGTGAGGAAATCATTCAATATTCAAGAACTTTTGCACTGCAGGTCCAAACATCATGAAACCAAGCCCATGCACCACTCCTGGTCGAGAGCTTTCAAAAGACACCAAGAACACAATCTGAAGCATCCTGGTTCAGTGGATCTCATAACTACAGAACAAAACAAAAAAGCTACCTTCCTTCATAGATAGATGTACAGTACTAACTCTTACAAACACACAGCGACTAAAAATAACGTACAATAAACAAACCTGAGATTCATCTTTGAGTGTATTTGATAGGCACGTCACAAGGAACAAATTTTCACTCCTGTGCAGATTTAGCACTAGAATTTTCTTAATTTACCACCCAAGCACCAGGTACTCACCCAACACTGGTTTAAAAAATTCCACTAGGAACTTAGTTTCCGTGTGTGAGTGTGGGTAGCCTGTGTGGTTCTGGATACGTATACATGTTCGAGCATGATGAAGAGACATGTACCAAAGGGGCTTTCCTGATCAACTTGTGGTAGGCTAGGTAGCCTACTCAAAGTCATCTTGTCAATTGTTGAACTTATTGCCCCCATCATAATGATTGGTCCAAGTGGTTTGCTATTGCTGTTCCAGTTTCATGTGTAGGGTTTTAAGAAAAAAAAAAAAAAAAAAAAAAAAACAGGGGTAGGAAAAAATATTTTCAAAAAAACAAAAAAAAAAAAACACCACTGGATATTTCCTTATAAAAAAAAAAAAAACAAAAAAAAATATTTTAA
>Ga0116231_10006876_pt1 | contig 21303 bp, 21 predicted proteins | sample S1TSphgellanicum_2_FD_89695 | JGI IMG/M metagenome (GOLD analysis project Ga0116231, IMG submission 89695) | Host-associated microbial communities from peat moss isolated from Minnesota, USA - S1T2_Fd - Sphagnum magellanicum MG | ecosystem: Host-associated > Plants > Peat moss > Unclassified...
GAATTGGGGCTAATGTCCCCTTGTGAAGGGTGCACTTGCAGTTTTGCTGCCGAGCTCTTTCAAGGGTTTCACAAGGAGATGAAGGAAGTACTGGGCCAGAGCCACAGATTAAAGGCATGGGTGCTGAGGTTAGAGGCAGAGCTCCCTCTTGTCCACAAGGAGTTGCTCTCTGAATCCAATCAGACCTGTTACGCATATTCCCAAGGTAGGTACCCTCACTCGTCAAACCTCTGCAAAAATGATCACCTACTGATAAGATTCTTTCGCTTCTTGCTGGTCAGTAGATTATGGTGTTATAGATTTTTGCTTGCTTGCCACTCTGATGTGAAGATTGCTTTGCCTGTCAACACAGGTTCAAAGTGGCATAGCAGCTTGCCATACGAACCCAAGTCTTGCACACAAGGTGACTTACCACACTTTCTCCGCCACTTCAATGAAGAATGTTAGCCACCTCCCCTCCTCTCTCTCCTTGACAAGTATGCTCTCAACATCCAATTCCCCCACACCCTCGTCTTTCCTTCCTTTGCAAATGTTGGGTGGTCTAATCTTCTGTTGTTGGATCATACACAGTAGCTAATTTAAGAACCATAGAAAAGAACATTTATCAGTTTGATCAGTGCAATGAGAACTGAGATTCTGAGCTTCTCCGACAGTGCACCATGAAGAAAAACACACACCCCTGGGATATATGGAGGTTGCAGTTTAGAGACCTGAATTTGGAGACTATGAGATGGAGTCTTGATGATTTTGAAATCCTATGGCAACCATTTGTCAATATATATGCAACATCATTGAGATCATAGTGTCCAGCTCTGGAGTTGGGCCCTTGTTGTTTGAGGTTCAAGAAAGTTCATTTGTGGGATTGTTTGTGCTCAAGAAAGCTGGTTCCTTCTGGTAGCTAAGGTGTTTGTTGCAGTTCTTGAATCCTGCCTTTACTGAACATGTGTGGTGATGGCTCTGTCACAGGCTATGTGCCTTCTGATGTGGACAGAAGTGTCCTCAACAAGGTGCTCACCGTACCTGTTCATCTGAAGCATTGGCTGCCACAAGTATGAAGAAAAGAATTCTGAGGCTTGTGCTCTACCTGACTCTGCATCATCATCTTCAAATTATGTGGTGCTTGATGCACAGATTCTTGTCTTCCTTGAGGAACTTGAGGAAGAAGCTTGAGCATAAAGCTTCAGAAAACTTTGGACACCAAGAACTAAGTTTTCTAGGAGCAACCCTTTTGGAGGGCAATGACAATCTGAGTTGATGCAGTTGACCTTGCCTTTTGATGCATCTGCTGTTAACCTTGTTCGACTCTTCAATGCTTGATCATTATGTGTGGAGGAGTTCATGTCATAAAGCCGAGCTGACATTCAAGGCAAGCTTCTAGGTGCTTCTGGCTTTTGGGCTTCTGTTCAGTTCACCTGGTATGGTGAATTATTTTGGGGTTAGCAAGTTCAACTTTCGCCTATTTATTTGGTCAAAGTTTTCCAGTGAAATTTTATAGCAGCAATTCCAGAAATGGGTATGAACCATTAGAAATGTGAAAAAAACCTATTGGAAATATATGTTGTTTTTATGGCAAAAGAATCAGCATGTGCTATCAAAACAATAGATAAGACCCACAGGCAACCTGTGTGAGTATTATGACAAGAAGATTATTTTTATGTTAATTATCAACACATTTCACAACACATTCCAAACGATGTTTTAACATTTTTTTTTAATGACATAGACCTAGATTATTAATTGTTCTATGTAAGATGACACCATGCATTTGTCAATGTCATTTACACACATTTCCAAAGTTATTTACACAAACCTTCTGCAAAACACGCATGCATTACCACTGCAAAATCACATTTGACACTACGGTTTTTAACTGCAATTCACACATGTTTTTCTTAATGTAACAAATGGATTTCCAATGAATTTTCTCAATTGGGAGGTCCCTCTTGAACCATAAAAAAAATTATGAAAAAAGTGCTGCAAATGCGATTTGAGAGTATGACAAATGCATTAGTATAGGGCATTTAACAACGTTTAGTTGACCGATACTTTTTAAAACGGTATTAAAACGCAATTTTCTTAGTTTACACATTGATTTCCCACAAAATGGGATGAGGGGGCACCCCCAAAACCATGAAAAACATATTGAAAATCTATGGGAAAAACGTTGTTAAAGACTCAAAGTGTAGTAGTGACCCACCACAATATGTTACATAACATTGACTTCATCACTTCCTGGCAATGGATGGATGAGGCTAATGTCAAACATTACCCAACTTAGCAAGCTGAGAAATGAAAAATGGAAAAACTCAAAAAAGAAAGGAGGAAGAAAACAGAGAGAAGCCTGATCATGCAGATGTCCGTGCCTAGCTAGGTTCGAAGCCGATGCCCTGCACAGACTCCCATGGTCCAGTCTCTTTTTCAGTGGCGGCAAATCGCCAGATTTTAGAGTCCTCTTGAAAAGAGTGAAAAGAGGACACCGCTCCCACCCAACTTGTTGAAGAAATGTGGATTTGCAATTGTACTTAATTTGTCCTCCTCAATCTGAGTTTCTGGCGGAATATCGATCTGTGGTATTGTCGGCAGCTGCCTAGATCACATAGTCATTGCTGTAAATTGCTGTTGACTTTCAAGATGCAAGCTGCTGGAGATGTTCTGGCCAAATTGTCGAATGTGCTTCCCACGGGCACCTTCCTGGCGTTCCAAGCGCTAGCACCCTTGGCAACCAACAACGGAGACTGCAGAGTGACTGAGAAAGTGCTGACTAGTATCGCCCTCGTCGTCCTTAGCGCCCTCTGTGTCGTTTCTTGCTTCACGGATAGCTATAGAGAACCGAACCGGGTGTTGCATCCCGGGTTTGTGACTAGCAGAGGATTGTGGAATCCGACTTTCAAGGATCCGGCTTTCCAAGCTGCCCACAGGAATCAAGACTCTTATCACCTAGGGCTAAACCAAATGTACCGGCGGAGTAATTGGGATTTCGTGAACGCTGGTGTCTCTGTAGCTGCCCTTGCCACTCTCACGCTCTTGACGCCTCCTGTTACCACTTGTTTTTATCCCCACATCGCCGTAAGATGGCGGAAACCAGCAAAGCCACCAACAAAGGCACCGTTTTCATGATATGCTACATCATTTGGATGATAGCCACTTTGGTTACATCACAAAATTCATTAAAAAAAACCTTGGTATATTCCCTCCTCTTTTCTAAAAGAATATTCAATAATATAATGTGCCCTCCGAATAAACTTAGGAAATTTCACTACGTGTTTTACTAGAATGAAGAAGGAAGGTACATATAAATAGCCAAAACACTTAATGAGAAATAGCCCCACCTAAACTCTATGTCTAGTTTCACTTGGGAGTTATAACAAGTTATTTCTATAATGGGACAAAGATGAGAGAAGGCCATCCTATATATAAAAGCAAACATGGTGTCTGTTCGTCTGTTTGTGGTGACAAAAACAAGATGAGGTCTTGAAACAAGCGAGGTCCTTAAAACCGTCGAGGATTTGAATTGAGGTGACCAGAATCTTCGATAAAGGACCTGAATCGAGATTCTTAGTACCCGGTCCAAACCTCGAGACGGACCTGAAACGAGGTTCCCAGAAAAAAAATTCGTCGTTGGGACCTGAAACGAAGTCCTCAGAGAGAAAACCCATCGTTAGGGTCTTGAAACAAGAATGTATTTCGACTAGCAGTTCTCCGTTTCGAACATATTGAAGAAGAACCGACAGCCGAACACAGGTCCGAGTCAATGTTGAGTGGTGTTTTTGAGTCTTTAAAGAACCACCGGTTCAAGTCCTTTAAATATTTCAGACCCTAAGAGCCCCCTGCTTCCTGTTCTTTGAAAAAACAGGCCAAGGCAGTCGTTGCAGGGGGCCGGGCGAGGTGCCATGGGTGGCTGGAGTGGCATAGCCATGGGTTGCCCTCACTCGTTTCAAATAGTGCATGTCTCAATGTTATTTTTGATTTTCAATTTTTTGTTATTAAATACTTGTGATTGTCCTATTGTCAATTTTCCATGTTGTTGGGCATTAGTGATTCTAATTTTCTATAAAATGAGTAGGATTTTTGGAATAATTTTGAAACCTTCCCAAGGAAAAAAAAAAAAGGTCTTTTCATGTACTTCAAAATTCAATTCAAGGTCATGAGATTTCTAATGCTCATTTTCTCAAAATCCTTATGGAACGCCACACTTGGATTTTTTTTTCAACTTAGAGTGTGGTTTTCTTACAATGGTTTCTTATAGACCTAAAAGTTACTAAAAGTTTTATGAAGACTAGTTATTCCTAAAAAGAGGTGTCGCGATTTTTTTTACAATGGTTTGTTTTGATTGGTGTTTTGAAAGGTTTAATTTTTTTCATCTAAAATTTTTGAATTAAAAGAATGAATTGTGACACTTAATAATAAATATTCTCATAAAATCTTAAGGGTCAAAACACATTCAAAGGAGTTAAAAAGGGCGTTGGACGTCAAATTTTGTCATTAAAAATAAAATAAAATTAATTTTAATTTTTTTGTCATTTGAAACCATGATAATCATGGCACATTATATATTTTTAACACATATGAATGTCAAGAAATTCAAATTAAAAATTTATTTGATCTAATTTTAGCATTTAATTTAGTTAAGAACTTTTCAAAGTGAAAAACTCTATCATTAAAGAAGGACATTTTTATAAAAGACTTTCAAAGGACTCATATATTAAAAATAAATTGATAGTAAAAAAAAATGAGATGGTAATAACTTATTGTTAACTTAGTAAACTAACATTAAAAAATATTCACAATTTTAAAAATGTGAAATTTTAAATTTTTGAAAATTCAAAGTATGTACATTTGAAATTTCAAAATTGCAAGAATGTTCTACCACATATAAATGGGGTATAATGTACATGACGTATTGGAAATATATATTTTATATATTATATTTAATTGAAATTTTTAAAATTAATATTTTTTAGTGTGATTTCAAATTATCATCATTTTTCAAGATGAAACGTAGAATCTAAAAAAAATTTGTACACTTTTACAAATTCACATTTATTTTTAAATGAGTAAGGATTTTTTTTGGATTCATTGAAACTATTTCAATCATTTTCATAAGAAATTTTAAAAAAAATTATTCAAAAATTCATTCATATGAAAAAAAATATTTTGGAGAAAAATGACATGGAATCTTAATGCAAAGTAACGCTTGTGACTCTTTTGAGTGCATTTTGACCGTTGAGTGTGAATATTCATATTATGTAATAGAAAAGTCTTTTTGTTTTGAAGTGCTTAAGCATAAGGATACTATCCTAAATGATGAACATTGAAAAACAAGGAAAGGTTGGAAGCCTTACTTTTTTCCAACATTAAAACCTAGGCTAATTTTCAAAGGATGTGCATTTCCACCATGGAAGATTTCTTCCATATTTTTGGAAGATCATATTGAGTTTTTGGGCTTGACAATGGTATTTAAATACATTAAACAAATTAGGGAAGGTTTTTGTAGGTGTATGGAGCCCCTTAAGATCGGATGTTTTTCTGTCATGTGGAAACTAATATTGTGCAAGTATAAAAAATGGCACCAAACAAATTGGTTATTAGGGTGGTTTTTTATTTCATAACCACTAGTTTTGAAAAATAATCATCACCCTCCAATAATAATGATGATGATGAAATAACTAATATTGTGCATTTTTTTCTTCAAACAAACCTCTAATTTCAAATCTAACATTCCTTATTTTTATGGGAGGTTTTTAGTTATGGGTTTGATCCCCACTTCTTTCAACTTCTAAACCTTTTGGTTTTAGTTTTAACACAATTTTTCAAATTCAAGAATCTTTGGATTCAATTCAAGAACCAAGTTCAATTCTAGGTACACATTACACATTTCGTAATGTTAGAGACAATATAGGTGTAAGGTAAGGCATCACCTTGAAGGGATTTATAAATATTAACCATTATGAAAGTGAAAAGGGTGAGAACTTGCAAAGCATCAAAAAAGTCCTTTACATTAAAGATATCCATAAATCAACACCTTGTTTACTATCATGTTTCATCTTGACTTTCATATTTCCTTAAAGTCTCTAAAATTGTGACCCAAACTCAAAATATAGCATGGAAATTAGATCAATTTTTGAACGAGCACATGTTTCACCTACACACCTTGCTTACATAGGGGATTCACCTAAGCCCTCTACCTACCTAAGGCCTTTACCTAAAGGATCTAACTACCTACCTAGGGGTCTACTGAAAGGGCCTATCTAATCTACCTAAAGGGTCTACTTAACTACCTAGGAAATCTACCTAAGGGCCTTACCTAAGGATCTACATAAAAGGTATACCTATTTACATATTTACCCATTTGCCTAGGCTACTTTCCTACCTAAACCCCTAAGTTACCTATTTATTTATTCACCTACCTAGGTTACCTACCCTCCTACCTAAACATCCAACCTACCTACATAAGGACCTGACAACTTAAATTACCTACTTACATAGGCCATCGGCCTACTACATGAGCTATGTAGATACCTATAAAAATTAAGTAGGCTACTTAATTATCACATGAACCCATTTTTTGGTATCTCATGGGACTAAGGGCATTTTGGCAGTAAAATTTTCATTAATGAAAATGGTGATCATCCAAAGTTAAAATTTTGAATAAAGTCTTTAAGAGACTTTTAATAGACCAAGTCCTTCAAAGATCCTTTCTTCATCATTAATGTCATTAGAGCAAAATCCTTCTATGGATCAATTATTTAGGGTTTGTCAAAAGGTGTTTGTTATATTGTTTTGAAGGTTTTTCAAAATGTGTATTTGGATTCTTTTTTAGGATTCTCAAAGGTGCATTTTGGATGATTTTGGAAGGATTCTTTTAAATGGGTTTGTAGTGTATTAAGTTTTTTCCTATCCCTTCCTTATATTGTTATTTAAAGTTGAACAATGTTTCTTTTAGGGTCATTTTCCATTTATGAACAATATGGATGATTTTTCAAGCACCTCTAACATTTCTAACATTTTTCAAGCTTTAATGCATTAAATGTTGAAAAAATCATTGCTGGCACGGATGTCAAGGCTTTCATGTTGTTATAAGTGGCGTCGATTACTATTGCTAACTTGGGGAAATTTTTCATATTAAGTGAAATGATGTCAAGTCTTAGTTAGATAGTGGATTTGACTATTGGTGTTTGGGATGTACTAATGACATTTGGATTATACCAAACCTTGACCAATTTAACTTTAGCCGAATTCAAAAAGTTGGCAATGATAGTCATGCCAACTATTGTCAACCATGTGAAACATTGTGTGATTTTTCAATTGACCATGGAAGTTGACACCAAAACAACACCTCTTGAATTTCATTCTATAACTTGAGCATGACAATGTGATCATGCATGATGCATTCATGTGAAATTGTTTCAAGTTTTTTGTGTGCAATGATACAATTTTCATTGCATTATGAAGTTATTGTGAATGAGATTCAATGGCCAACAATAGAGGAAAGGGTTACATTGGCAATTATGATTTGAGATTTCTCAAGTTGCATCAAGTTCATTGATAGAAACTTGGTCGAAATTCACAAACCATGGAATAATATGGCACACTAGACTTGGTTCAACAAGTGGAAAAAAATTTATTCGATGAATAGCATGATCATTGTCAATCATCAAAAAAATTTCATCTACATTGATAGTGGATACCCAAGGTCATACCATGATGTGACAATATTGTGACATTTCGACATTTACATTAATTGTTGTAACCATTTTGCCCATGCAAATGATTATTTTGAGTATTTGTTTGGAGACCTAGGCTACATGGGCAAATAAATGTTTATCATGCAACAAATTGGACAATGACAGTTGTTTCTTGGATGTGGACCTCACCGTGGTTTTCAGATACAACAAGATGCATGCAATATATAGGTTTTAGGTGGAGGGTGGCATTAGAGAGTTTAAGAGCAAGTGTAGAAGGCTAATGAAATTTTTTGACACCATTAAATCCAAGTTTCGCCACTTATTTCATATTGTTGCCCTACTTACAAACTTTCTCTAAAGAGATAGGATGGATTTCACTTATGAAATCATTAGGGAACGAATGGAGAACCAAGTTGATTTTGGATGAGATGGAGATTTATAAATATAAGGTCTAGGGACCATTTTGGGTGGGATGGAGATTTTTAGAGATTTAGGTCTAGGGACCATTTTGAGATGGGGTGTAGGGTTTAGGGTGTGGAGTATTAGGGTTTATTGTGTAGGGTTTTAAAGATTTTGGAGAATTTTACAATCTTTATTTAGGTTTTAGAACCATGTTATTGGTTTATAATTATTCACAATTAATAAATTCTTTGGGAATTTAATTAAAAATTTTGGAGACTGAAATTTGAATCTGGAATTTTTTTAAAATTTTGAAATTTGCATTCTTAGTTTTGGAAATTATTATTTGAGTCTGAAATTCTTTATTTGAATTTGAGCATTGAAAATTGAAATCTGAAAATAATTATTTGAATCTGAAAATGTGTATTGGAATTTGAAAACTGAAAATTGACACCTGAAAATTTTAATTTAACTCTAATAATTGGGTTAATAATCTTAAAAAATTATTTGATTATGAAAAAAAAAATTGAATTCTACAAATTGTATGAATAATCAAAAATTGTTATTTGAATTTGTAAACTGAAATCTGAATCCTAAAAATTATTATTTTAAATCTGAAAATTGTTAACTAGCTCTAGAAATTCTTATTTGAATTTGAAAAATTCTATTTGAATTTTGAAATTTGTTGTTTTAATTTTAGAAACTTTTATTTTTACTTAGGAAAATCATAGTTCTAATTATGAAAATTGTGGATAATATTTTTGAAATGTTTATTTCTAGAAACTTGTAGTTAAAAACCAAGGGTTATTTTTATTCCCCATTTGAACTAATTATTAGAAATTACACCCATATCTTGACCTTGTTGTGTTTTTGTTAAGTAATGCCAACTTGGCCCACTAAAAGAACATCTTTAGTCTCACTATTTGGTTGAAATTGTTTGGCTATGGATGCAATATTGATGGGTTTAGTGTGCAACATTTTAGTCTTGGACATGAGTTTTTTCAACTTTTCTTTGGATATGTTAACGTTTATAGCATATATTTTACTCGAAACACTAATGCCTACATGAACATTATCAATATTTATTGAAATGCCAATATTGGGTGTGAATCTTGTACTATTTAAAAAGGACTATGGCCTCTTTAAAACATTCCTAAATACGTGGTCATCAATCATCTTTAATCGAGCTATAACTTCATGGCCTATTAGATTAACCTTTTCCCAAAAAAATTCATTGGAAGTCCATGTTTTCAACTCCTTTGACATCTGCCACAACCAATCCTTTAGTGTCTCTTCTTAGAATGGAGAGTCCAAGTATTATGCATGGGAAAAAACATACACATTCTTCCACATTGCATTAAGAATTAGTTGGGTAACTTGTTTTCTCCCCTTATTGTATTGCTTGAAATGAATATTGTACATAACTACCATGGTACCAAGGTCCACCAATGGTCCATTGGGTGGGTCTTTCTGAGCTTCCTTCGTCTTCCAATGTGTTGCTAATAAAGGTTCAAATTCTTTTAGAGGTGTGTGTTAGTCACTTGCTTGTGACTCCATGAAAAAATAAAATTTGCCATGCCTAATGGACTACTAAAAAAAAGTGAGACAACTTGGGGTATTTTATCTTGTGTTGGTGTAACCTCCAAAAATTGATGCACAAGCTTGGTTTGCACAAGCTTGGTTATTTTTCATTGTGTTCCTTCAACCTTTGAAAACTAATGCATTATTGCAACCTTTGAAAATCAATTCGCTCCCACGACCTTTGAAACCTCCCTTTCTCTTTCCAATGCAAGTTGCAAAAATCGATCTACCTCAACCTAATGCTCTAACACAACCTTTGAAACTATATTCTCTCCTTCCAATGAGTTGTTACAACCTTTGATTACCTCTTTCTTTCTTTCTTTTGTCCTGATCATCTCTCTTTTCAACCCCGATCCTTTTTGATGTTTGTCACAACCTCAACCTTTTTTTCTCTCTAAACCTCTTCATGTCATCGCAACCTTGGCCTCCCTCTCTCTTCAAACCCCTTCTTCTTTAATTGTTGTCACAATCATGGCCTCTGTTTCTTTTTTTCCCTCCCTTCTTCTCTGGCTAATTTTGCATCTTACTTCAACCCCCTTCTTCTTTGAGAACTCTTGCAACCTACCACAACCTTTGCTTTTATCTTCAACCCCTTTCCTCTCTTAAAGTTCTCACAACCTTCACTTCTTTCTTTGATCCCTTCCTCTTTAATTGCTACCACAACTTCTCGCTTTAATGCCCTAAATTTTTTTGTGTTCACACATGCTTTCAAACAACAAATTTGGAGTGCATCCAAAATCTTGGTATTTTGAATTTCATCTCATCTATTTTTTGGCTTGTATTATGTTCACCCATAGTTGTAAGAGTTGCCTTTTCTTTTGCATGAACTAGTTGTGTAAGCATCAAGCTTTGACAACTTTGCACATATTTTTATTGCATAAAACATTTAAATAATTATAACCTCACTCATTTTTCACGCAATTTGCCAACCTAGAAAATCGGTTACACTATGAAAACCCATGCCCACACAAGTTCATGGGATTAAAAACATTTCCAATAATGCTCAACATTTGACCTTGCAAAAAAAAAATTCACATCCAAGTAAGTTATTTATTTATTTGCAATCCCACCCATAAAACTAAAACAAAGTGTGCAAATAGGTGGGGGACTACTAATTAATTACAAACAATTAAAGCCAATCCTTGCAACTAACCAATGAAAAACAACCATTTTGATTTTTCGTGTCTCTTTTATCTGTGCCATAATATGACCATTTTGCAAGCCAAACTCATACATTGGCTTAGAAACATCACATTCTCGCATAGCTTTCTCCAAATTTTGGTGTGTAGTAGTGCCATCACTAAAGTTGTTTTGAACGTTAGTAGAGTTGCTCTAAACCCACTCCAAATGCAAAGGAAATTTTTCCAAAATGCTTTAGATACAAAACTTTACAACAAAGTAAAGCCAAGGATTATGTTATAGATATGGAATTCAACTAGTTAAAATTTATTATTTAAATATAATTTTTTTCCAGTCATCAACTTTTTGAAAAAAATTCAACTTGCATGCCTACCTCGAGAATTGAACCCTAGGTTTTAGAATGTTTTTTCACGATTCTAATTTGAATTCCAAATCTACCAAAATTCTAATTTGAATTCCAAATCTACCAAAATTCTAATTTGAATTCCAAATCTACCAAAAGGCTAATTCTATAGTCTAGTTCTTCTTTCAATTCTAACAAAATGAATAAACAAACAAATAAATAAATGATAGCTTCATTTCAATTCATAAAAACTTGACCCTAAACCCTAAAGTATAACATTGCAAATCAGATACCCACCCCACACGGATGGTAACCGGTTCTACCAGGGCCAATTCAAGAGTGCAACAAGGGTTGCCCGATGTGGATTTTATATCACAAATGGAAACCAATGGGAGACCCCAAAGTGGAACTAGCCAATGACTACCGGGTCACCTAGGAAAAAAAAACCAAGGTGGGGCGGGTATTTGATTTTTTGCCCATCAATTTTGAGGTCCTATTTGAAAACCTTCAGAATCAAAGAACCATCGGGTCTGGATATTTGAAAATTTTCGGAATCAAAGAACCATCGATTCTGGATCTTTGAAAATGGTCAGAATCAAAGAACCACCGGTTCTGGATATTTGGAAGTTTTCAGAACCAGACAAACACTGGGTCTGGGTATTTGACCCCCAAAAAAAAATCCAGGTTCAAAAAGAGCCACCAATTGTGGGTATTTCAGCCACTTCAAATAACCGCCGGGACTCACGGAAAGTAGGTGAATAACAACAACACTTGGTTGGCAAATAGGGGGGGGGAATGCCACGTTGTGTTCCACGTGTGTCACAAATAGAGGCCCCTGCAAAAATATGTCCCTGATTGGAATGCCAATTGTCATTCAATGCATGAAAAATAGCACCATTCAAAAAAACCTATATAAATTTAAAGCTTTGAAGCTTCTTTTTGGCAAAATTAAAAAGGAAAAAAATGCTAAATGCTAAATGCTAAATTCTTTATGGCAAAACATGCAAAAGTTTTTTTTTAATAGCCAGATTTTGAAAAAGAAAAGAAAAGAAAAGAAATTGTTAGCTTTTATTTTAGTTTCCTATTCCATATCCAACTTCCAAACTCCAGTAAATAGCCAAAAATATAAAAGAATGTAATTTTTTTTACTTGTATATCCTGTTTATAGCCAAATTTGGCCATGCTTTATAGGTTCTGCCAAATTTATCAATTTGTGTAATGGCAAAATAAATGAGGAACATTTACCCTATTCAGAAGGTACCTAAGGGTTATAATATTTTTAAATACCTTGGCAACTTTGACCCATCTCTGCAAAATTGTTAAATTAATTAATCGATTTTTATTTATTTATTTATTTATTTATTTCCATTTTGACAAACAAAATTTTGACAAACAAAATATTCTTGAAAGATTCAATATTTTACTTCACAAAATTTTATTCTTTTAATTTTTAAAATTTTTTTAATAAAAAACTTTCAAAATTTCTATTGAAAATAATAGGTCAAAGAAGGTGTAATGCTGTGAACAAATAGTGTGTAGACATCTGTCAGGCTCTAGAAAACGCCACCTCATCATGCCTTGTCAGCTTAGACACTACTTATATATTATTTGGAAAAATGTTTGAAAATTTCAAAAATAGATTTTTGAAAGAAAATTTGATTTTAAGGAATATAAAGAATCTTGAAAATATTCCGGAATATTTTTTCCCCACATGGAATCTTCAAAATTAATAGATTATTCAAGAGACATGTGTTGAAGCTACCCTTCTACTTGGGTAAATAGGGCAAGGTATTTTTTTTTAAAAAAAATTTTGGGTGCAATTTTGTGATGTAGATGAAGTGGTTTAGCCAGATTTAGAAATTTAAAAAAATGAAAGTAAAAGTAAATATTAGGATAGATTATAGCAATTTTTCAAACTAAAAATAAAAATAAAAATAGAAATTTAATCACTAAAAAATCATAAAACACTAGATTTTTGCGCTTTTTTTAATTTAAAAAGGAGAATAAACGGCAGAATATTCCCCATTTCATTTATGTGTTTGGCCGTGGCCAAATTCGCCAAAAGAAAAAGAAAAAAACGCTGACGTGGACCCAATTTCTGCTGACGCAACAGAACTGCACCTGGATTTGACACCTGGAATGCCTAGTGTATTCAGTTCCGTGTTTCTCGTCATCTTTTTATTTGGTCCCGTGTTTGGTCCTGTGTTTTGCGCTTCTATGAGGAGCTTGCTTTGTCTCTCTGGTTCTTGAGCTCGGGTTGCTCTTGAACGTGAATTTTTTGCGATTTTGTAAAGATTTTATTTTGTTTGGCAGATTTGGGTGAAGCGCAAAACGTTTTTTTTGTAGATCTGTATTTTTTTTTTTTTGGGGGGAATTTTTTGTGAATTTGTTTGCAGCTGTGAGCGTGAGCTCAAGCGATGGCGAAGCCGGACTCGTGGGAGGAGATGGAGGAAGGCGGCGGTGGCAGAGGCGGGAGTGCATCGATGCAGAAGAGGTCAGATCCTTCAGATCCTACTAGTGTAGTAGCAGCAGCAGCAAGAGCTGCAAAGCTGAATGCGGATGCACCAGATTTTACGTACAATCCTGCAACCACAGCTTTCACTCCTTTGGTACACTTTCCTGCCGCTGCTGTTGCTGCTTCTGTGCCGCCGCCGCATGTCCCCCCTGCTGCGTCTTCCTATTTTTACCCTGTGGCTGCAGTCCCCTCCCAGCCCCAGCCCTACTTTCCACCTGCTGGATTTCCTCCTGTGGGTGCACCAGATTTGCAACCTGCATACCCAACTCCCTTCATACCTGGTGCTGCATCATCCGCCTTTGCGCCTCTGGCTGACCCGACCTGGGAATCACGGCAGACGACAACAACAACATCCCATGACCCACATTCGGAGGAGCAAGTGAAGAACCCATCATCTCAGATGGCGGAGACCATGGAATTGGATGTGGATCATAAGAAGCTAGTTGCAGCAGCAGCAGCAGAGGAGGAAATCTCTCCACCATCTGCAGAGGAGAAGAAGCATGCCACCACACCTTCCAATGGTACCACTGTTGCAAGTAAGACCCATTCTTGCAACTCTTTGAAGCCTCACAGAATTCTGATCCATTGGGTGTCTGCTGGCTTGATCATCAGCTTTGCAGAAACTAGAATCCAACAGTGGGTCATTTTCTCCTTCTTTGAATTCCTTGAGTTGCAGAGAGATTTTTGCCACATAGTCGCATGTTGTTAGGATGATGAATTTTGTGGTGAGGAGCTTGTGTCTTGAGACTGGTGTTGTTTGGTTTTTTGAATATGGGTTGGTGTTGTTCTTGTTGTCCATTTGGTCAACCTTTTTTCTCAATTGCAGATAACAAAGAACAAGAACAAGAACAAGCCCTGGATGCTGCATCCAATATGGTGAACCTGAAGATTGACGATCCTGAGCTTGTTCCAGGTATTTTGAGCTCTTTTGTGGGCTATGGGCATCAGGGTTTTTTTTCCTTCAATATTGTGATATAGCCACTGCCACTGACAACCATCCACAAGAGGAAAGGGCCAAATTTGGCTACAGGTCAGACAGGACAGTAGCCATTTTCTAGAATCCTGCCATGTTTTGGTGACCTCCAAGAACCCAGTGTCCAAATATGGTGACTTTCATGTTTCTCTCCTAAGAATGTGGCTACTAAAAGGCATCTAAAAGGAAATTTGTGACAGTAAAAAAATAAAATGTGTTGCATAGATGCAAAATCTTGCACAAAAGAAATTGGCTGATGGGCATCATGTATCTGTGCAGATCTCTCATATACTATTGTAAATTCAACTGTATATGTCTGTCTCCTGTGAGCATTTTATTTTTTATTTTTCTCTTTGCAAATTGTGTGAATTGCAGTATGATCAATTATAGAGATACTACTATAAGAGAGTCATTGTTTGCATGGCCATGTGGTTATTAACAGTAGGTAACCATTTTGCTTACTTTTGCAGCAAATGGGCAGGGTCATCACACTACAAGCTCAATTGCAGAGGAAGAATGTGAGGAACTGACACATGAAGTGCAGTCCAGGAACAAATCAGCCGAGGATTCAGAGGAAGACAAAGACAAGGATGATACTAAGCAGCATTTGAATGTTGTTTTCATCGGCCATGTTGGTAAGAACCCTAAATCTTGCTATGTCTATGCCTTTGACGTTCTTAGATGCTTACTCATACAGGGACAAGCTAAAATGAAACGAAGCTTTTGCTGCCTCACTCACAAGCTTGTTGTAGCATGAATGAAGATACTAGAAACTTTTTTGTTTTCTTAGCTTTTGTTTGTTGTGTGGCAGCCAACATCATAACAGAGTCTCTTTCTGTTTGTGTCAGGAAAAGAAACAGAAAAACTCTGGATGCAGATTTTGTACAATGATTTGCCCTAAATTTGTTGATCTAGCCAGCATCATTGCCAAGTTCTTTTTTTTTCTTTTTTTCCCTCCTGGTTTTCTATGGTCTTTAGGGTCAGGGTACCTCTTTTCCTTCTTTTGCTGATATGTTGTCAGATGAAGTCATGATAACCTTACCATCAGTTATCACTCAATTCTGTCATATGATGTAAATGGTAACTATGGAGACATTCTCACTATTTGAGGAAGACATTAGAAGTGAAGTGAAGTGATGAATTGGGTGTGAATTGCAGATGCTGGGAAGTCAACCATTGGAGGACAGATTTTGTATTTAAGCAACATGGTGGATGAGCGTACAATTCAGAAGTATGAGCGTGAGGCCAAAGAGAAGAACAGGGAGAGTTGGTGAGTCTAGACATTTCAGCTGCAGCTCCTGCTGCTGGGCTAGAGCAGTGTTTTCTCAATGCACAATTGTTGTGTGGGATCCCTAAACCCTAAATCATGCAAGCATGGGTGAAGGCTGTTTTGAAAAGCCAAAGTAATCAAGCTGGCTGGTATAGAACCTGAGAGTGTTTTTTTTCTTTTTTCTTTATTGCTGTATGAACAGGTATATGGCATATATCATGGACACAAATGAGGAGGAGCGTGCTAAGGTAGATTCTGCAAACCCAATTGGTAGAAAGGGTAAGTGCCTAAAGGGGTTTCAGAACTTGGGTTTCTCTCAAAGAATCAATCTTTTGTTTTTTAATTGCTTACATTTTGCTACACTGGTGATGGTTGCAGGGCAAGACAGTGGAAGTCGGCAGAGCACATTTTGAAACAGAGAAATCTCGATTCACCATTTTGGATGCCCCTGTAAGTGATTCTTATCTCCAGTCTTTAAGAAATTCTTGGTGATTTTCACTATGAATCCTATATTGAAAAAATGCCCACTTTCAATGGCACATTTGGACTTCTCTTCTCTCCCTTTCACTGTACCTGCCTGGAATTTGAAGTCTGTACCACACTTTAAAACCCTTCTTCACAATTGCAGGGCCACAAAAACTATGTCCCAAACATGATCAGTGGTGCGTCACAGGCTGATGTTGGAGTGCTAGTGAGTTCTCTATCAATCCTGGTCAAGTTTTGTTGTAACTTTTATATTATTTTTGACTGAGTAGGATTCTCACTGGAAGCAAAAATTATCCTTTCTTCGCAGCAAATTATTTTTTGGGTGCATATTCCAATTTTTTTTCCGTTGTTCACATGCAGGTGATTGCAGCTAGGAGAGGCGAGTTTGAGACAGGTTTTGAGAGAGGAGGTCAAACTCGGGAGCATGCACAGCTTGCTAAGACACTTGGTGTCTCCAAGTTGTTGGTGGTGGTGAATAAGATGGACGATCCCTCAGTTCAGTGGTCAAAAGAAAGGTGAACAATTCTTTTGTGATTCCCTCACACTTGAACTTTCGAAAGTGCAATTGATGGTGGGCTAAATGGGTGAGTGTGTATATGTACTGGCATCACTGCTCATTTGATGGCTCAGCTATAAGGGCAACGGCACTGACATATGTGTTCTGGGTGACAGGTTTGATGAGATTGAGAGGAAGACTGTTCCCTTCTTGAAGTCATGTGGCTACAATGTTAAAAGAGGTCAGCTTCTTTGTATATCCTTGATGTGGATTTTTCCAGTGTTGGGCAGCTCTTGACTTTTATGAAGAAACTCCAGTTCTGGTTCTAAAAACTTAATTAGAGCAGTTCTGGTTCCACCAAAAAAGGAAAAATTTGGGTTCTAGTTCAGTTCCCTTTCTAAGAATCTGACCCAGTTCCAGGTAACCTGGAGACCAAAACTGGTTCTAGTCCTTTTTCTCAAAAATCCTGTTCTGGTTCTGGTTCTGAAAAAGCTGGGAACCCAATTCTGCTTCTTTAAAAAAAACTGAGAATCTGGTTCTGGTTCTGAAACCAGTTCCAAAAATCAGACCCAGTTCCACTTCAGTTTCTACTAACTGGAACCGGAACCAGCAGTTTTCACTGAAACTGCCCAACACTGGTTTTTTCCTTATTTGATGTATAATTTAGGTCTGACTTTTAATGGTTGAAAGCATTGACCCTAATTGCCTTTTGACAGCCCAATATGGTAGTATCTTTCTTGTGGCTTTGCTCAGCTAATTATTGATCACTGCTCTTGTGCAGATGTGCAGTTTCTTCCAATATCAGGGCTTTTGGGGCTCAACATGAAGGAACATGTGCCAACAACAGTGTGTGACTGGTGGGATGGATGTTGTTTATTTGAGGCCTTGGATGCCATTGAGCTTCCCGAACGCAATCCTAAGGGGCCTTTCAGGTATCTTTGTTTCTTCTTTTTTGGTATGTATTGTTGGATTGTCTTTGTGCAGTTCTTCCCACTAGGCATGATTCTACTTTCTCTGTCAATATGGCTTTTTTTCCTTTTTTTCATGTGTTCAGTGTGCACATTTAGTTAGCCTACACTTTCTCCAGTTCTCAACTGCATGACAAATATGTGCACCTGTGACATGTTTGCAGGATGCCATTGATTGACAAGTTTAAGGATATGGGCACAGTTGTGATGGGCAAAATTGAGTCAGGCAGTGTGCACAGAGGAGACACTCTCATGATAATGCCCAACAAGGTGGGTTTTTGATCTGGGGACACGTAGTAATCAATCCTCCTTTCTCTTGCCTCTGGAAATGTGACCATCAAATAATAGCAAAACTTTTTATGTTCTGAAAGCCATTTGTGCAAGACCTTTCAAGTTGCACTAATATTTTTCTCAGCTGTGCATCTATCTTTGAATGATTTTGGCTTGCTTCCATACTGTGTGAATAGTTGTCACAAATCATCTTTTCCAAGTCAGGGCCCACTTCTAGAGTGAGGGGTTTCGGGTTTAGGGCTCCATGAAAGTAGGTTAGAGACCACTGTTTGAGGTGCTGCCTTTTGTGGTGGTCACCAGGTTGTGCATGCTACCTCTCTACTTTGACTGCTCGCTTGGTGGACATGGTTTATGTATTTCTTTGTTTTATTTTTACCTGTGTGGGAGACAGGCTATAGTGAAAGTTGTCACTGTGTATCAAGACGCTGATGAGGTTGACTATGCAATGCCTGGTGAAAATTTACGGATTCGATTATCTGGTGTTGAGGAAGAGGATATTTCCCCAGGGTTTGTTCTCTCAAGTGCGAGTGAGTGTTCAATTTCCCACCCTTCCCTTGTCAAGAATTGGGTTTGCTTGTACAGCCCTTTTTTGGTGGCATTGAAGTTCCATCCCTTTTCCTGAAGTCTGTGTGACTGATCGGCCTCAGGTCATATCCTTTTCTGTTTTGTTTAAACTTATGCCTTGTGGAGGTGTGGTCAGATCATTTACATTTTTTCTGCAAATCTTGCAGGGGACCCAATACCAACTGTTTTGGAATTTGATGCACAGCTGCAAATACTGGAGCTGCTTGACCACAAGGTATGCACCAGCCACTCTGGATGGCATCCTTCATAGACCTTCCCAATGATGTTGAAGCTACTTGAAATTAGAGTGAAGAATGCTGACATCCAATCAGGATTTTCTCATCTTGTTCAGCTGCATTCCTTGTAGCAGCTTCTGAATAATTGCACAAGGTGCATGTTGGCAGGCAATTTTCACAGCAGGCTACAAGGCTGTGCTTCACATTCATGCCATTGTGGAGGAGTGTGAAATCGTGGGTCTTCTACATCAAATTAATCCCAAGACTAAGAAGCCTATCAGGAAGAAGATCTTGTTTGTCAAGAGTGGGGCTGTTGTGGTTGTCCGCATCCAGGTTTGTATAGTGATGATCAACAATGGAAGTGGTTGACTGGTGTTTTTCTATGAACATTGCCACCAAACTAGTTGGATTTCAAAAGGTTCTATCACATTGGGTGTTCTTTGTTTGGTCTATGACTTCTCACAGAAGTCCCATTAGTATGAAAATCTGGTCAAACTGCTGCAAAGTCATGCAATCTATCAGGAATTGAGCTGCAATGTCTCAGAAACTGCTCCAGTGTGCTGAGTCCTAATTTCACGATGGTCTTCTGTAGGTCAATGACCTGATCTGTGTTGAGAAATTTGAAGATGTTCCACAGCTTGGACGCTTTACACTTCGTGATGAGGGTATTTCCAAATTCCCAGTCTCAGATGCAATGATCACTTTGAGCCTGGCTTAACATTATTCACCAGCTACTTGCAAATTGGGTTGCCTTTTCAAATGAGTGGTTTCAGCATCGGGCGGCACATGGATGGCACATTTGATATTGATTTCAGGTCAAGAGCTTATAGTTGTGCACCTGGAAATTGCAGGGAAGACAGTTGCAATTGGTAAGATTGTGAACTTCCCCAAACTTGCTGGTACCCAGCACTGACGCCAGCATTCCTGATGTGCTGCACCAACCCATTGTCAATTCCACTACCTATGGTACATCTGCTCGCCAGCCCTAATTATTGATTGACTTGCAAATTAACACAATTATGTGTCCCTTCCAGTTTTTTCATCTATAGATTTTCCCTAAGTATGTCCATGTTTAGGGTTTAGGGTTTAGGGTCCATGTTTTGTTTTGCAGCAGCGTAGATCTCTCTGGCCATGTCAAGGATGGTATGTTGGTGTTAACTTTCAATAGCCACTAATATCAAAAAAATTGTAATTGCAGGAATGATACAAGGGTTCTAGAGGCCTTTGAGGATGTAAATCCTTAAATGCTTCAACCATACATTTAAATCACAAATGATGAAGTAAGTCCTTTCTGAACCAGGAGGGCCTGTTTTTCTAACTCTCATGACTAGTGGTAATACCACAAGTTTAAAATTGTGGTATTACCAAGCTTTTGCCAAAGCTATGCCTGAGTCTCGGGTCATAAGATTGTCATAGAACCAGTGCTGCTCTGAGATCCTGCAGTATTATCCAGAGTCAAGAAGGTAGCCATGGCATGGAGAACTATTGGCTTTAACGGTCACTGCATGTTATTCAGAAGCAACACAAGGTTCTAGTGGCTTGGTAGGATTTTGCACTAGATGTAGCTTGACAAAGAGTGACTACTAAAATCAAAGAGCGCATAGCATTGGTGGAGCTTTGTTTCTTGTGCAATAATGATGGAACTGCCTTTGTGAAGGTTCTAGCTTTCTGGACGAGGCAGATATCATTACTAGATTGCAAAGCATAAATTTCAGAAGAGCCAGGATATTAGGTTTTGCTCCTGTGACTTAGTAGAGGGGTTCAGTAGCAACAGTTTAATGTTCTGAACCTATGAGCATCTCCACTCCAGCTCAGTTTGTCACTTTGGATAATAAAATTAAATGTCGAAGTTAAGCTGTTTTCTTTTGGCAACCCCACCAATAAAACTGTAACTGGAACTGCATATTTGGTAACTACTAATAGCAAACCACCTGGACGAATCATTATGGTCAACCAATCAAAAATACTGAGCTGCAGTCAGGTCCAATTTATTACACTCTTTTTTGGAGGTGCACAACTGTGTTGCACACCACGGCAAGCTGCACGAATTTGTGCAGAAAAAGCAATTTCCTGAGCTACACTGGCACATTTTGACCTTTTCACAGTAAATTTTAGTGTCTGCAATCACATACTCAGGGCCAGAGTGAACCAGCAGCCACCAATGGACCAGTTGGCCGTTCTGTCCACTGGATGCCTTGCATTTTTTCATTCGGCGCCATATGGGGTTCATGACAGTCCATTTCTTTTTGCTGCTGACCATTGCACTTTTTTTTTTTTGGTTCTTGGTCGTTTTTCCTTGGACCTGACCTCACACATAGCTACCCTACTCACTTTTTTACCTTGCTCACTTTTCTCC
>Ga0116231_10006877_pt1 | contig 21300 bp, 20 predicted proteins | sample S1TSphgellanicum_2_FD_89695 | JGI IMG/M metagenome (GOLD analysis project Ga0116231, IMG submission 89695) | Host-associated microbial communities from peat moss isolated from Minnesota, USA - S1T2_Fd - Sphagnum magellanicum MG | ecosystem: Host-associated > Plants > Peat moss > Unclassified...
AGAGCCACAGACCCGCCGGATGTGGAAAGGGTATCTATCTCTAGGGTAAGGGGAAAACCGCATTAAAAAGGGTCTTCCTGGAAATTCATTGCAAAGGGTGTAACTAGTTCTTTTGCGGTTACCATAAAAATAGTGTCCTTAGTGCCTCGTGTCAAATTTATTATTATAAAAAAAACTTCTAGATACATTTAATATTTTAATTACTTGAATTCTAACAAATTGGATATATGGGGTTTATGATGAATTTATATGAAAACATGACATAGAATAAATAAATAAATAAATATATATATATATATATATATATATATACACACACATGTTTAATATTACTATTTTTACATGGTATTTGGTTAATATTAAATTTGACAAAATATCAAAATTATTATTAACCCATATTTGGTCAAATGATATCAAATTTATTTGATCCAAAATAGTGCCAAAAAATTTTTGATAGAAGATATAAGTACCTTGATATAAATTAAATGAAATTGTGTATTATTTTGTGTGTGCTTTATTTTTTTTATATAAAAAAACAACAACAAAAGGGTAAGTAATTAGGTTTATTTTTATTATCAACTCAATTTTGTTGTTGGTTGATTCAAATTAACTATAGTTCAGGTCATTCAGTTAAGCCCGTCCATCACCAACCACCCCAATAGGGTTGCATAACCAGAGGTTGAAGGCTCAAAGTTCAAACCTCAGGGAAGGTTAGGTCACCCATAATGGACCCACCCTTTGCAAGTGAGATTCAGCATTAAAATTAATTAAAATTGGATGTGCCTAAAATTTTTAAGAAATTTGTGAAATTAGATTTGTTTGTTTCAAAGGCAAGTAAATCAACCAAATTGCATAGAAAACATGCAAGAGAGCTTATTTTTGTTTGAAAATTTCATCAAAATATGAGAATTTGAAAAAAAAATTGAAAATTTTAAAATATTAAAATATTAAAATAAATAAAATATATACATAAATGAATAAGAACCAATGTGAGTTGCACAAAACTTGACGATTGGACATAGAGCATTAACGCGGGGGCAAAACTTGACAAAGCCACAAAAGAAACATGTGCCAAAGAATTGCCAAAACATTTTGAACTTAAAATGAAGTACAAAAGTCATCAAAATCCTATAAAAAAATTATTATTTTTGGCACATGATTGCGGAATCCGACAATTAGGGTTCAAAAGTAGCCATACAAGGTTGAAAGAAAAGCAACTCGATTAGAGTTAGTTGGCACACTACATGTTTCTCCCCTTGTTGGCCCCCTTACACTTGGTAGAAAGTTGCTTAAAGGGCGGGAAGTACAAGCATCGCAAGCTTGTAAAGAGTAATTCAATCATTCATTAGTTGGCAAAATAAGTGTATTCCTTTTGTCCTTTCATTATAGAGGATACAAAAATGACCATCTATGATAGAAGGCAAATATCCTTAAATAAAATAGTTGTAAGAAATAACACGAGAACAAACTTGAGGCCGCCAAGTTATTTCTTAAGTACTAAAGTCTTTGTAAATCACAATGACAATCATTTTGTAGTGATAATTCCATATGATCAAAAAACCTATATCACCCAAATTAAGCGAGAAAATTATGGACCCAACCCAAATCCTTTCAAGCTTTGTTATCTACAATCTTTGGATTTAGGGTTGTTTAAGAGGTTCCCCCTTCTTGTAAAAGAAAAATGCTTGTCACTACTTGTCAACTACAAACATCTAAATGGGTTTGTGGGGTTATGAAATGAAAAGTTGTCAACACATATGACACAACATGCAAATGAAAGGGTTAAAAGGTTTGTCAAGAAAGACAAATAGGTATTCAAGGAATTGGATGGTGAAATCATCATCATTGGAAAAGAAAAGTAAACAATACTAGGTACGTGATTGGACTTTAACCTAAAGTTTTTAAGAGGGATGTTGTCAGTCTCCATGAATGTCAAGACTCAAGTTGAGGTTCTTGGAGAGGCAAAAAAAAAAGAAAAAAGAAGAGGCATCTTACTATTTTGTTATATAATAGAGTTATCATATCTCCAATATTGTTCAATATTGTTATAACCATGGGTATATTAAACTTATCTGGAAAGTTACCCTGTCTTCACCCTCTCTTTCACGCCCTATCCCCTCTTTCAGTGGTATCCGCAAGTAATGAAATTTTACTAAATCTCAGTATGAAATGCTGAAACTCAGCATTTGATGCACACGATTCAGGTTCGAGAGTGATTATAGTACACTCCTACAGGTAGGAGCAGTGAAAATGTAAGTTACAGAAGTGGAGGCGCTCAGGAAAAAGGAAAGACATGATGATGAAACTCAATTTACCACCCAAAGTTGGTGGAAAAACTAGTTTGGGTCCCAGTTATTTTGTTCTGTAAAATTTTCATTTCAAGTTACAGGTTTGATGCCCTATTATGCCAAAACTTGCCGTGCTCACCCCTAATCACCTGACTTTACTGATAACATTATTAAGTTGTTAGTTCTAAAGTCTAACCCTTTAATGTACACAATGCACATGCATTATCAAGCCTTATAAACCATTCAGACCTTTTTCTCTGGCATAGATGTAACCAAACACATGTCAACACCAAAAAGTGGAAGATACCCACGCATACATATCATGTCTTCTTCTCCATGACTTGACAAGGAAGTGATCCTTAGCCTTATTAGATCTACGCACCCACAAGAGCAAGAGTTTTGGGTGGGTTACCAATCCTATTGTTGTTGTTTCTATCAATCACCCTTGTCATGGGTGCATCAGATGTTCCAAGTTTTTTTTTTTTTCCTTCTTTTGTAAGACATTGAGTGACCAATCACCCAAAACAAACAAAAAAGTCTAAAAAATTTCCGAGTTTTCTTCTTTTGTAATAAAGTCTCTCTCTCTCTCTCTCTCACATTCATTGACCAATCACCCAAAACAAACCAAGAGTCTCAAAATTTCCAAATATAGAAGCTCTCAAGTCAAGCAACTTTCCAAACATAAGGTGAAACAAAAAGTCAAGACTTATTATAATGAAAAGCATATAAAAAAAAATAAAAATGAAAGTTACCCAAGTACTTGCATGCTTCCTCTCTCCTTGCCTCTAATATGAGAAAGACAAACATCACAATTTAAGACTAAAAACCTCATATATTGGTTCTCTCACCCAAGAAAACTTGCCAAAAATTGTACAAAATTTGCATAACATAAATGTTATTGATCACCTACCTTATTAGTTTCCCTCAAATTTCCCCATCATAACTTTGATTAAATGAAAAAACATATAAAAAATTTAGGTTGGTCGACTTGAGGGAACAAAAAAAAACTAACCCCTCACCTAGGCCCCCCAATTCATGAGAGATGAGATCCATGGGTGCGTACTACCTCGCCTCATCGGTTGCCTTCAAATATTTATTCTTAATTATGGTGGTCATTGATTTTTGTCTAAGCTAATACTCGTGCATAAGAGCTTGGGTATCTCCCATTTCACGACCTTATAACTAATTTTGCTTTACAAATATATATTCATGTTCTTAAAATGGGAAACAAACCAAATGTTTCACTCGCACCATTATTTTACTTTAGGGTCATTGCTAGGTGAATAAATTTAACATTAAAATTTAGGGTTTTCTCCAACTTATGAACACCAAGAAACTTTTGAATGTTGCCCATTTTTCAAGTGCATGCTAGAAATTTTTTTTTTGCTCTTCATTTCATATCACCTATCATCATATGCAACCTACCGAGAATGATAATAACAATAATGGAACACAAGTTGACAACAATAATTCACATATCCGTGTCATTTCATGACACTTCCAAATTGCAAATATTTGTGAGTAGACAAATTTCAAATTGCCCCAATCATTTCCAATTTGTGAAGTTCATGTCCAAGCAACAATAATGATATATAATGGTAAGGTTCTTATTGCAATGGACATGCTTGCTAGGATTACATATACATATATATATATTGCAAAGCAAGTTTTGGGATATTAATTGGTGAACTTGAACTCGTGGAAATAGAGTTCAAGAAACAATTTTTGAACATATGACCAATGTTTACCTATTCCTTTGGTGATTAATATTTTTTAAAACCTTGTTTTTGGAAAGAAAGTTGTTGTATGGTTGTTGTTGTTGCATTATGTAGTGTTCCATTGATGGTAGTTGCACATGAGGGTAGTTGGGTTGCATCTAGTGCTTGTGCAAGGTATTTTTACATGGGGGCCATAATTGAGATATTTGAATGAAGGAAAGTTTGATTCTTTTGAAATTTCCAATAAAATTTTGTACATGGCTCCCAATAGTGTTTGCTCCCAATAATGTTCCCAATGATGTTCCCCAAAGCTCCCAATAGCCCGACACTTTATCCCTCCCCAAGGTTGAACTTTCATAACCTATTCAGCTAGGTTGAAAGGAAGCACCTCTATAAACTTTTATTTTTTGGGGGAGTGCCCAAATGTTTACCCCCCAAAACAAATTGATTGGCCTATCAAAGTGGCTCCTTGCAACAACAAAACAAAACCAAAAAAGAAAAAACTTTGGCCATATTCTTGGTCCCTAGCCTACTACACATAGGAGCAATTTTTGGGTGGCGAATTCTCACCGGATTTTGACCTATAATTAGGTCTGTCTACCATTGCACCTAGAAAATGAGGGGTTTTTTCTTAAAGGAAATTCTTAGCCAAAAGGTTGTAAAATAAAGTGTGTTCTCAACCAAAACTATTTGCTAAACCTTAAACCCCATTATTTGTGAGCTTTCAAGCTATGCAATAACTACATGATACCATCTTGTCATTGAATATTGTCAAATGCTTTCATCGAAACTCGTCAACTCCCCTATTCTTGAATTTTGTCATCAACAAATAGGGACTCTCGCCATTGTCACCTATGCACTTTTAGTTGAAATCACCAAATTATAATTGTCGTTAAGAAGTTAGTGTTAGAATCTAAATCCAAGTTTAACAAGTCCTTTCAATGTGTGCAACTTTAGCTCGTTGGCTCAAGAATGGATGTTGATGAACTTGTTGTCAACCAAACCAAGAATTTGATTTAGGATGCTAGCTACATTCATCTCCCTCTCATGTGATAAAGTCACAATTTGTGATCAATATTCTTGATCAATCTTGGGTTACCATTTATGCATTTATGGTTGAAGATTGGCAATGAACTCTTTTGTTGTTATTCTTGAAACAAGTGGTTGATGGGATTATTTGAAACAATATGAAGTGGATTCTAGTGGATGTCATGGTGGTCATTGGGTAATTTGACTCAAAAAAATTGTTATTTAAACTAATAAAATGTTGAGTTAATAAGGTGATAGTATTTTAGGGTGTTAAACTATGTGTTATAGTGCAATTGAAACTAGAATGCGAGTCAAAACACATTCAAAAAAGGCACAAAGGATGTCAGATGTCAGAAGTTATCATTAAAAATTTATATTTTATTTATTTATTATCATTTGAAACCATGGTAATTAGAGCACATTATTTTTTTTTAACACATATGAATGTTAAGAAATTCAAAATAAAAATTCAATCAATTCAATTTAAAGTTTTGGTTTAATTAAGAACATTTGAAAGTGAAATTTTTTATCATTAAAAAAAAATTTAAAGGATTTTCAAGGACTCATATAATAAAAATAAGTTTATGGTAAAAAATTGAGATGATAATAACCTATTAAACACACTTTTAAAAATCACAATTTCAAAAATGTGGAATTTTAAAAATTTGAAAATTCAAAGTATATACATTTGAAAATTCAAAAATTCAAAACTCAAAAATATTTTATCACACATAAATGAGGTATAATGTACATAATGTATTGAATAAAGTTGTAGTTTATAATACATTAAATTGAACCTTTAAAAAATGAACATTTTTTTGATAAGATTTGAAATTATCATCATTTCTCAAAATGAAACATAAAATTTGCAAAGAGTCTATACACTTTTATAAATTCATATTTATTAAAAAATGATTAAGAAAAAATGTGATTTATTGGAAAAATTCTAATCATTTTTTCATAACAAGTTGCAAAAAAAAATTCAAAAAATCATTTGTATGAAAAAGTCATTTTGGGGGAAAAGGACAAATAATTATAATATAAAGTAACACTTGTGGCTCCTTTGAATGTGTTTTGACCCATCCACCATTCATGATTGGTGTACATTGCATGAGTCATCACACTAATATAACAATGACAATCCAAACTATTTCTAATGTAAGCATTATAAAAAAGATTATCAATGTGCTACATCACTTATATGCATATCTACTTTTCTCACAATCCAAAGAGAATTCAAAAGTTTGTTAAATTAGTTAACATTTGAAAACAAGATGCAACACATTTTCAAAAACATAAAAACATGTTAGATTTCAATGTTGTTCCCAACTAAAAAAAACATTGAATGAAAACAAAGCCCTAGTTTTGAAAATGCATGAAGATAGTGTTACAATCACACAAGTTGCCCATAACCTAGAGCTTTTTTTAAACTTGAAAGTAATATTGGGACTATTTGTGTCATGCTTGAAAGACTAAATGAACCAATCAAATTCTCTCAATCCCAACAATGTTTTGTTTGTGATTTCATTTTTACAATGAAATTGTGCAAAGCAATTTTTGCTATTGGTACAATGACCCCAAATTATTTACATGAATGACATGTTCAATAGCTACTAGAATTTGTTGAGTGGGACATCAAATGTGGTGGTGCATGAATGGACACCGATATACATATAGTTTGGAAAACTTGAATTTCCAAATTGCTAACACTTCCATTTTGATGCATTGTCATTGTCCTTGAATGAAGCTTTATGTGCTTAAAACTTCTTAAAACTTGAGCTTTATTCCAACATACCATCAATGATCATCAAGGTAGTGTTTTGAAGCAATAGCCAAGGTTAATGAACTTGGAAAACAATTTATTGCACAATATGTGATGGATGCCATAGGTGTAGCTTACTCACATTGTAACTAAAATCCTCGTTTCAAGCAACCTTCCCCATTCATATGACTATCTTTGAAAAGATTCTACTATCAGCCTAGGAAGCTTGGATACATCTAAACATGGATCCTAGCAACACTTGAAGTGAACATTTCAAACTTGTAATGTTTTTCTTCAAGATCACAATGAAGGCTAATGGGTCATATAATAGCTCATGGATCTCAATCCATTGTCTACACATTAAAAGAGTATTTCATCCAATGCATTATCATGTGCCCAACTCAATGAGTTCACAAAAGGTAACAAAGTTGGCTATGGTATTTCAAATTATAGGATGTATGGAATATGAAAAAACTTTATCAACCTTGACATTCATGACTTGGAAAGACTTCAAAATAAGCTTTGTGAGCATTTGGATTTGGTGGTTCATTGTTTGCATAACTTTTTTATATTTTTGATATTTTTTGTCATGACAATGCCATCATAGCTTGGATTGAGGAGAAAGTAAGGAGGGGTTTCTTGGCTTGAGCCAAAAACAATCTCAAATGTTCAATGGCTCATTGTCATTATGTAAATGGAAAGCTCTAGGTTTTTTAAACATCATTGGTTTAATATTGAAAACTTTCCACGCCCACATATTGTGAGTTTCATTGCATTATAAATGTTGGGCATGTTTAGCTCATCTTCTAGCATATAAATGGGTCAAAACATATTGGGGTATCCCATTTGAAACACAAGGAAAGATTTTTAGGACTTTGAAACTAACTTTTTTCTTCACAACACTTAACACGTATATTAGATTCCCCCTTTATTTTTCATGTCAAATGAAACAAATTTCCTGCAATCTAATATATGAGTTTCAAGTTTTTAAAATTTTTATTTTTATTTTTTAAAATGAAAATAAGAATAATAAAATTTATCCAATGTGAGCTATGTTCTATCAATGACCCTTAATTCCCAAAATTTTCACTTTTTGGAACTTGTATATTGTAATAGGACATTTGGTTTTTGTCACATTTGAATATTTTATATACATTAGCACCTAAGGTGTTTGTGGTAAAAAACTTGGGCCAAAATAAACATGCAAAAAAGAAACCCTTAGACCTTATACAAAGTTTGTTTGGACCCAATTGAACAATTGGAAGACCATTAAAAACACAAAAGATGCTAGACAAAGGTTATTTGAACACCAATGGAGAAGAAGAGGACCATAAAGCCCTAGGCAAAAGTTGTTTCAACACAAATGAGCAAGAGGAAAATCATTGACACCCTAAATAGAGGCTAATTGAATTATCCAAATAAAAAAGGGGAAGACCATCAAGACGATCACATCTACATACAACAACACCCAATTGACCACAACTTTGTACATGAAGACCATCACCATTACAAATCAAATGGGCACAAAAAGGGAATATGATAGTTTTTGTAATGTACATAGTTTGATTACAAATATAAATATTAATTGTTGGAATTATCTAGTTCTAGCAAATCAACCATATTGATGCAAAATTCTAAGCATTAGACTTCAATTTGCAAGAAATGTTTTAGAAAACACCTCAAATGTTTTCAAGTTAAAATTGTTTGATAATAAAAAACGTCAAAGTTCATAATCTCAAATGGATGCCATGCCATTGTATCACCCACAACTTTATAGCAAGCTCAATTTATTCGATGAAAACATCACATCATTTAAGGTCTATAGGGAAGCGAATGGGAATATGTTCAATGACAAAGGCATCCATGATAGGATGGAGTAGGTGACCAAGGTTTTCACATAACAATAGTTCATGACTATGGTCTATAGGTTTTGGGATACGCCTCTTTGTACTCCTTGGTTTCCTTTATGCACTTGCACTTTACACACTAGGTTCACCACCACTTACAAATTACATTCAAACCAAAAATTCAAGAACCCAAAGTGAAAGCAAGAAAAGAAGAAGAATGGTTTCAAGGTATCATTTTGCAATGGGTAGAGCAACTCAAATTCATGTCAAATCTAAATGCAAATTTCAATTTCACACCCCATTTGGACACTTTGTAAAATTTTTGGTGTCCAACTTCACAATTACAATTTGTATATTGAGCAAACACAAGCTTCCAATGTCCGTGTTTGCTAGACTTTATGGATAACTTTATTGTGTATCAACTCACAATATTCTTTGCCACCTTTTTCTTTTATAACTAAATATATATTACTCGAGAATGTGGTTTTCATCACACAAAAAAGTTGCGGCTCATGACACATGTGTGAGGTAAACTTCGTGGCTTCATCCTTTGTTTACCTCACATTCAACACGTGTCATGAGCTATGACTTTTTGTGTGAGTAAAACCACATTCTCAATTTACCATTTCTAGTGTGGCTACATGTACCTCTAGAATCTTGAATGTTTGTCAAATTGGAATCTCATTCACTTTTTAACATGAGTTGCTATAGGCCATCACCCTCCTCCTTCCTTCTTCTTCTTCTTCAACATGGCTTAGACTTTAGACCATAAGAGCAAAATTGTCTAGTACTTCTTCTTCTTCAACATGGTTTAGACTTTAGACCATAAGAGCAAAATTGTCTACTATATAAGGTGTTGTTACGTAGTCAAATATTCAACACAAGTGAGACAATAAATAATCAATTTTTTGGGACTTTTCAGTAAGTTAAGTTGTGCACGTTGTTTCAATGATTTTTGGTACTTTAATACTTCATGTCAAACTTGATTTGACCAAAAGCATCTTTACAAAGAAAGGCGGAGTTGTGGGAAAAGGAGGCTCTCTTAAGTTCAAAATTTTGCCAAAATGAGAATGGGGATCCAAATGAGAATGAGAATCCAAATGAGAATGAGAATGGTAGATCATGAGGTGTTAGTAGGCCAAGAGTTCTTACACCCACTCCTTAAGGCTAGCAGGGATCATACACCTACATATAGGCATAAGATCTGTTGCACTCTTAAGAGAGTAGGCATTACATCCCTACTATGATATTCATAGAGATGTAAGGTGCCCTCCAAATATACTCAGGATCCTTCTGTTCTTCCTTTTGTACTACATAAGGAAGCTGACAAAACAACCCAATTAGCTCAAGAGAATATCATAATTCCCAGCAATAATTTGTACCCTCATCGCTTGTGATCTGCTTTTGGGATCACCAACCCCACCACACACACAAAATCAATCTCTCTCTCTCTCTCTCTCTCTCTCTCTCTCTCCAAGAATTAATAACACCCTTTTACTTTTGATGAATTGTAATTCATGCAGCTTTGCCACTTCACAGGAATCCCTCTAAAAGCCCCAACTTAAAGCCTACAAAATCGGGGTTATGGAAACATCACCCAAAAAAATCTCTTTACTTGTCCTTTCGGAGATCATTATATCCTCTGCATAATTACAAGTTCAAACTCAATTTCCCACTATTTAAAGGCTGTACTGCATCCAAAGCACTGTATACTTGTATATTTACAAGTTGAAACTCAGTTTCACATACAAATGCTCTTCTTTCCAGCTATTAATTGTGCTCTAAAGGGGTCTATTTTCAAGATACCTATGGCTTGGGTAAGGATCACATAGATCAGAGACCTTTTTCCTTTCAATGCCAGAGTCAAATTATTACCTCTTTTCTCACAGCTCACAGCAGTTCACCAAATACCAAAAAAAACCCCTACACAAAAGTGACACCACCAAGTCAAAATTTCTCCTGCTCTCTGAGCAAAAATTCAGGGGTACCTATCTACTTTGACCTTGCTTGCAGAGCCAAAACTGTGTCGTCCACTCTTTAGTTCCCCAATGCACTCACATCTCACAAACACTTCCATCTCTTTGTCTCCTACAGTAAACATATCTATCTATCTGCATCCAGAGCTCTATAAATTCAGAAGAACTGGAACTCACTCTGCAACCCTCTACTACCTCCTATGATACCTTAGTACTATGTTCAATTGACAACAAGCAGCAAACGAAAAAGATTCAATCAAAACTCAAGCTGCAGATTCTATCATTTGATCAATGTTTTGTAGTAAGTCAAACGAGCCTGTTCCCATTTCGACGATGCGCCCCATCACGATTCGTGCAGATGGTGACTCAAGATGGTCAGTCTGCTTTTGCAAAGTTGCATCCATCAGAAACGTGGTGGCTGTTTCAAAGCTCATTTTCAGAAATGGTGATGGGCTAGAGTTGATGCCCATTCGATTGCATGGTCTGTAGCCACCTTGGAATGTCATGAAGTCTGCAATGAGACCCAAGTGCCTAGGGTTCACTGAAATCCCATACGCACCAAAAACAGCCTGTACTTCTGACAAAATTGTTGCACGACACACCTCCACGCCATAGACCTGCAGATCAACAAATCGTTCACAATCAAGGATCATAATGGGTTTGCACATTCTGAGCAGCTGGACATACTCATTTTGGATTGGGACTGTTTTGAGCAACAATCAACTGTTCAAGCATCATGACACCTAACAAAGATTGGAAGTATTATGAGCATATTTTTCAGTGGAAGAAAAGATTGTGAACCTGAAGCATGGATGCAATGTTGTTGGTGGTGAGATGATGCAGATCCAGATCATCTGAGAGCATCCACAAGCCCTCAAAATTTACACCATCAGTCTGCAGTGCAGGCCTGTTGGGATCGCCCTTGAAGTCAATGACAGCACATTTCTCAATGCCTGCCAATGCTCGCACAGTCACCAACTTTGCCACTCTCTCTACAATCTGCATTTTACCACATCAGGTAGAACCAGAAACCCCCCATAAATGCTTCCACCACACGTGGAGTCCAATCCCACCCAATCACCTCAATCTATTCTCCATTGTTGATCTCAGAATCCCTTCAAACTCTACACAAATTATTGAGAAGGAGCAACACATGCAGAGTAAAGGATTTCCATCAGTACCTATTTTGGAGAAACTACAGCCAGAGTTTAGGGTTTTGTGTGCAAAGAAAAGAGTTCAAGCAGAAACTGCAAGTGCCCAGTGAAGTAAGTACCTCAGCCAGTATGATATGTGGGCTCTGTGGCTTCACACTAAAGTGCATCTCAAACAAGGACCCTTTTACAGTCAATGTTTCTGCCATTTTTTCACCTCCTTTTGGCTTCTTGCCACTCTTGGTTTTTACTCCTTTTGCACCCAACTTCACAGTTGTAGGCTCTTGAGTGGAGACCAGGGCGTCTTCACCATCATCATCATCCCCAATGTAGATGCCCCTCCTTTCCTCATTATCCTGTGTGACCTGTCCACCACCACCACCATCCTCCTCACCTTCATCATCAGCAAGCTGTTCATGCAGATCCCTGTGACGGGTTTCTTCTGCAATTGCTTTTTCATCATCATCTGCTTCATCATCATATCCCCTCTCATCATTGTCTTGTCCTCTGCGTTTTTCAGCATCTGCCCCTTCTTCTTCTTCATCTTTCTCATCAATGTCATCATCTTCATGCTCTCCTGCTTCCACATCATTATGTTTGCTTCCCTTTGGCTCTGGCCCCTCTGCATCAACTACCAACCATTGAACCCATTTTTATATTTAACTCATGAGGGTTTAGGATTTAGTGTATTTCCCTCATCAGTAAAATACTCCAAGTCACATTCATTCTGGAAAATTTCCATGCCTCTCAAACAGAATGACAGCACTCAAATGCAATTCCTGATCACACAAGCGAAAGATTATATCTCCAAGAAAACATCTGGAGCTTGTTTAGCAGTATGATAGAAAATACCTGCTGCAGCAGGTGCAGTTGAGTCCCCTTCCCCCATTTGTGAAGGTTGTAGGACTTGAATTGCATTGTCTTTGCTCTTACCAGAGCTAGCTTTAAAAGCCTTTTCAACTTCTTTCATCAGTTTGGGGATGAACATTGTGCGCACTACTTGTTCACACTCATCAAGTTGCAGGTTCAAATGCTGTGGGTAGCGATCTGGGGAATACAGCTTCAGAATCACCTTGTACACTTTGGACACTTGACCATTCTGCACTGAATAGGGAACCTCCCCGACCTCAATCTTCTCTATCAGATCTACTAACCGCAGTTTTCTCAAATGGGTGGCTAACCTTTCTGCATCCTCTCTGCAGAAAACATCAATCCAACCCATGTCAGAAGATCCATCAGCCTCACAGTATATGATGCTGATTGCAACTGAGTGACCAACTGCGAAATTCTATAAAGGAAAGGCTCAATGACCAAGCTAAAGCTACTGTTGAATGTCGACTGACCTTGTCTTGCCAGGTCTCAAGGGGCAAGTCATAATGGGTGTAGAAATGTCTTTTGATGCTGTCATCAGAATTTCACGCAGACGAGGAATCCCAAGTGTTACATTCATCTCCCCCCGCCCTGCAAAGTGAAACGTGTTGAGCCTGAAAAACCAACAAACCACAAATCAAGGGATGTGAAAGACAATCAATCTGGACAGACAAAATACTTCTGTGGACAGTAGTCTTCAAGGTGATTGTTCAATAATCTCTTCTCACCTTAATTTTGGAGAGCATTGAAAGGAGACAGGTTACTTACGTCATTTGTGTGGAAGGCTCTCCAACAGATTGTGCTGCTAACACACCCACTGGTTCACCTGGCTGAGCGAGACTTGATCCGTACTTGAGTCTCATCAGAAACCGGAAGTCTTCTCTATTCCTGTGCTTTCGAAGGTGCAACCGTTTTCTGTCTGCCCTTGATTTTGATATCTCAGCAATGAATCCCTCTAGCTCTTCCTCAAAGGCTTTCGACATGGATTCCTGTGAGTCCTCTTCCATGGAGACCTTGTCATCAGCACTACCATCTGGACCATTCTCCTTTCCCACTAGTTTTCGTCTCCTCTTGCTGCTTTCTCGAAGATGTTCCACCTCATCCTTCCCAAGCCGCATTGCTACCAGATCTTGATTCTGAACACAAAAAGCATCAAATCCACCACTTCTTACAATCCCATCATCGGCTAAGACCACCCTAGTATGTCAGCTTGGGACAAAATTTGTCAAACAACATCAAGTGCATACTCAGACCAAGACATACTATAAAATCCCCAATAATGTCAAAGGCTGCCAACCTTCATTGTCAAACTTTTTGGTGAGGACAACGATTGTGACTTACAGTAGCTAACAATTCAAATTTTGAGAGGTGGCTGGTTTTGGAAACATCAATGCCATCCTCTCCATATCGGAACTGTACAATGGAACCATCTGAATCACGGACAGTGTAATCATAGTGCACTTTCAAGCATTCCAAGTTCTTCATAAGACACCTTTGCAAGTACCCACTACGTGAAGTCTTAACTGCTGTGTCAACTAGCCTGCATGACATGTAAGAAGAGTGATGAGTGAGGAAATCAGAAACACCCATTAAAACTAGCCATGAAGCAGTGGTATTAGGGTATACAGAAATCTCTGAATAAAATCAAACGATAACAAACGTCAGCTGAGTGTTACAGGCTTTCTACCCATCCCGGCCAGCCATGCAATGGAAATAGTATTCCTGAGGCCGGAGCCCAGTCAAGAAGCGATCACCAATGAAGCCTCCAGCACGTGCGCTTGTGTCCCACGGTGGGAAGCATGGCAAAGTTTTCCCAGACACCATTCGAGGCACACGTTTCCCTTCCAGCTCTTGTTGCCCAAGCAATGATGAAATCTGTGTAAAGTTCACCTGAAACAAGTATTTGCACACCGAAACTCTTGGGTCATGCTGCAAGTACACTTACTTTCCTCCAAGCACTGTATCCAAGGATACAAAGGAAGAAACCTGGGAATGAAGATGAGATACCCAACATACTTGCAAACAAAGAGTGCCAATGCAACCACCTGAGTGCAATTCTTTCAAGCAGATGAGCAACAGAGGAGATGCGACTAAAACCCACTGGTACAAATGAGAAGAGAATCGGCAAAAGGGAGATAGGAGGCAGCATAAGAAAATGACCCAAGAGACAATACCAGTCCTCCCTTTGCACCAGTGATGGTCATGAGGGAAAGGCAGTTGGAAGGAAATGGCTTCAGAAGGCCACGGGGGAAGATTGTGTTGTTGATATCAGACGTGATGCGATTCAGGGCACTTGTCATGAGCATGTCCAGACAGGCACTTGCAACTTCTCCCTTACTCTGAATCTTCTTTTCAACTTTGTTCTTGACCTCCTCCATGTCCACATCAACTTCCATTGCAGCAAAAAACAACTGTCAGGATACACAAAAACAACTGGCATGTTATCTACATTCAGAATTCAAACGAAAAGAAGACATCAAACATGCTTTTGCGATTTTTTTGTCAATGTCATTTCCTTTTGTACCTGCATTCTCGTTGATGCCAACATACTGAGCATTGATTCCATCACCTAGTTTCTCAGTCTTATGCAGCTTGTGGCGCCTCTGTTTCTCAGCCTTTGGGACTAAGAGCAGGTCTCCAATCCCACAGGTGAATCCATGCATCTGAAACCCAGTGGAATGTACATGGAGGGGTTAGGGTTTAGTTTTCTCCTCCACATAGAATAGCACTCTCAATAGCATCAGTGAACTGCATATACTGAAGTAATGAATAGATACTACATCCTCACATGCAGTCATACCCAAAGGAGACTTGGTCAGACAGTACTGACAGAAGTCAGGCAACTAATTAGTACCCCACCCACCTGCAGGTATGCAGTGAAAAGACGGCTGAAAACAGACAGGAGTCGCCCTGCACTCTGGGCCCCATAAAGCTCCTGAAACGAATGAATGATGCCGTACTTCCCAAACTGGGCTTTGTCAATCACCCCGCAAAGCAGCTCATTGTCATTCAAAATGATTTCAAGCTCACCACTAGTCTTACCCCAGTACTCACCTGAGACTTTTATAGGTGCCTTCAGTGAAAACGGGGGCAACCCAAAAGTCACAAAATTGAACACTGTTGTTAGGACCTGCAAAAGAGAGATACATGTACATGTAAGGTGCTGCTGATGTCTCTGACAAGTTCAGCTCAAATGGATTAGCAAAAGCATGAATGGATTGACACCACACCCTAAACCCTCAAGTCATGCAGGCAGATATAAATTATTCAATTTGTGGGTGCAAGGGTTTAGGGTTTAACCCCTAAATCCTGCTCATTTTGCAGAAATCTGCAACTGATTGATCGATAGTGCTGTTGAGATGACAAACACATAACAGGAATTCAATTGCAAATGAATCACACTAAGAGGCTTACCTGCTTTCCAGTCCACAAAGGGCGAGGCTTCAAAATAGCTGGGGGAAGAGGCATGATGGAGTCATCATGATCTATCACACCCAGAACTGTCTGTTTCTTGCTTTTGAAGCTTGTGGGGTTGGATGAGACACAGGCTGAATACACCAGCTGCTGATACTCTTCCCTTGTCAGAAAAGTGTCCCGCTTTGTGAGCAGTGTTGCACTGCAAATATGGTCCTGGACAAAGGAAGCAAAAGAAACATGAATGTGACACAGTACCTTCAGGACAATGGAAAATGCTCACAATGTTTATCAACCCTTTTGCACAATTGCACAGCTGGGCAGATTGAGGCAGGCCAAGAAAGGTATGATCATTAGTCCATTCCTGCATAAGACAACCCATGTACAACATTGGAAGAATATTCTGAACCTGAATAAGGCCACGAATTGGGTCACCACTGGTAGGCACAACGTATTGTTGGTCAGCATTTACAATTTCATATGCCTCTGCCCTTCCAAGTTCCTCTTGGGGAAAATGGACATTCATCTCATCACCATCAAAATCTGCATTGTAAGTGCTGCAACCAAGGATTAAGTTACTCAGGGAACCAGGACAAGGACTTTTCAAGCCTCATCAAGAAATCATCTCTCTCTCTTGAACTCAGCAGCTAATCTCACAATGTGGAATGACCTCAAGATAACGATTACCCAAAAGCAAAAAGCCTGGCCTCTATTTTGTGGTTTCCCTTCTGGGTTTGTGTACAAACCTGCAATTTGCATAATGAAGTCGCAGCGTTTTCTCGCCCTTAAGAACACGGGCTTGATGAGCCATTACTCCTGGTTTATGCAGAGTTGGCTGTCAATCAACAACAAACATATCAAAACAACAAGGGCACCAGACCACAACAGCAGATTCAAAAAGCCCACAAAACCACAGAAAACATTCAAGGCTCAGCATCAATTGAATTGACAAAAAGCTGAACTCACTTGTCGATTCACCAACAACACATCACCATCTCGAAGATGTCGATACACAGTCTTCCCAATTGCTCTGCCTCCATTTATGGTGGCTGCACCCATTACTGATCCAGGGGTGGAGAGAAGAGTTTTGGCGAGGGCTGTGCGCTTGAACTTGGGCAGGTTGGCTAAGTTCACAACCCCACCTTGTTCATCTTCCACATGTGTTGCCCCTGGGTGTACATGGGCACCATTCTCTACAGCATCCCTCATGCTCTCAACATTCCATGGTGTTACTCTCTGCAGAAAGAAAAAAAAAAACCCCGAGCCATGACCACAGGATAAATAGCAACCACTTGTAACTATGTCCACACAAAATATTGATTTTGCCTTGAAAAACAGTCTAAGATTTTTTTTACCTCTGGGTAAGTTAGCCGTGTTGCAAAGTATGGTGGAATCCCAATCTCATTCACAGCGATATAGGGATCAGGAGAAATGACAGAACGACATGCATAATTCACCCGCTTGCCCATCATGTTCATGCGGAACAGCCCTTCTTTCTTCTCAAGTAACTGTCGTACTCCGCCACCTCCTTGATCTTTGCTCAGACCAGTTGCTGGTATCAAAACAGCAAGCACCAACCACAGAGACATCAGCAAACACTTGAAATCATCGCACAACAATTGTAATGTCCACAAGCTAACCAAATCATGAACATCTCACCTATGACAGGATCTATGTGTGGGAATGCAAAGCATGTACCTGTAGTGCTATCAAGAAGAGCACATACTTCATTTTGCAGGTTAAGCCATAGCCTGGTTGCCATAGTAATGTCGAGCTTCTGAATTGAACCATCTTCGCCTTTCTTCCCTCGTGAGAACTCTGTCAACACAATGTTTGCTCGCAACATTCGCCCGTAGAAGATATTTTGTGGGTGCTCTATTAGCTGCACAAGAAGAACAAAGTAAATATTACTTGTGGTAGCATTCTTGGAACTAGATAGATTGTGTTCATCACAGAAGAAGCAGAGGCAGTAGACAAAGAATGAGCCCATGAGCCCTATTGGCTCACATTCCCGAAAAGAGCAGAAGAAAGTACATACCTACATAATGTATGAAGGGAAAGGGAAGCATGAGGGAAAACCCCACCTTGCCATCCATCATGTTTGCAGGTCGGAACCTGTTGGGAGTGACGAGAATACTCTCAATGAAAAACATGGATGATCCAGTTTTCTTGAGGTTCTTGAGTGTGTGTGAGTGCCAACCCTTTTCGCCCAAGCCCCATACCAATGAGCAGATGTGCTCTTCCTTCTCCCATACTTTTCGCATGTGTTCTTTCACCTGGCCACAAATCCCTTGTCAAGCATCAATGAATGAACACTGATCTCCTCTTGATATCTTCCCCCCAACCCAACCCATAACTCAAGCATGTCCAAGGAAATGCCATATGGTCATACTACAGCTTCTAAACCATTTCCAAGACTAGGACCCATTTCAAGCTCTCTATCTCTGAGAGAGAGAGAGAGAGAAAACACTCTTCATCAAAGCTCCTGATGAGAATGATGAAAGTTCTTACCTCAGAAGTTGTGAGAAACTTCTTCCGGGTCCAGGCTACAACCTTATCCAACTTCACACCAATGGGCTTGGTGCCGCCTTTCTTACCCTTCCCTTTCTTGGGTGTCTGAGTCAAGGAATCATTTCCATTATGACCCTCCATAGCACCAGTGTCAAGGACATCAAACTCTGTTGCATCGTCTGGCTCCTCATCAAAACCCAACTCATCATCTGCACCCACGTCTTTCCCAGGGGCTCGAAGACTGACTTCGCTGCTTATGCCCAGCATGATGTTGTTTGCCCTGAAATTGTTGCTCAGGGGTTCCTGGATATGCAACAGCTTATTGATCAGCTCCACAACCAGCAGCACAACCATTGCAGACTGTCAAAGTAATATCACCCTACCAGTTCTCTTTGCAAAGGAAGGCTGGCAGGCAAAAACAGAAAATAAAAATGGGAGAAATCAAGACCTGCAAAGAAACCCAGCCCCCCAACCCACCTGGAAAATCTTCCCAACTCCAGACTGCTTGATGATGGGTACAGATGCCAAGCAGTTCTCACACTTGGATTTTGGCATTTCTTCCATGAAGCGACTAATCACATCTCTGGCAGCCGAGATTTGTGTCGAAGTCCAGCAAGACCTCCGGCCATGACCACTCTCACCAACCAACTCATCACTTATGTCTTCTGCAATCATGTCAAAATCATCATCTGAAAGACTGATTCCTTCCTTTTCTCCATCCTGTTTGCTCAACTGAACCCTTGCTGCCTCCACCATTCGACCTTGGGCTATTAGCTCCAATTTGGTAGCAAACACATTGACCTTGCCCAATACATAAGCAAAATATATATCAATACCAGCATGTGCACCACAAATGATCCCATCATATGCTATAAAACCCTAAACCCTATGCCAGCCACTGCTGCTACCTCCATAGCTTTGACAGGGGAAAAACAGTTTACAAATCAAGTCTACAGTCAGGGGGGAGATTGATCAATTGATTACCCTGTCCTTGTGCATTTTGAAATGGTGACAGAATACACAAATGCATTTCAGAATCCGGACCAGCATTTTGAATACTAGAGGGGAGTAGACAGGCAGAATCAGATCAATATGTCCAAAGTGACCAGGGCAATGCACTGCTGCTTGACCACATGTTATGCATCTGTCACACACGAAGATTGAAAAAACATACTCAGAATATGTGAGCTCATCACTCTAAACCCTAAACCCAACAGTAACTTAATAACCAGCAATTTGAGAGAAGGAAATCAATCAATCGCTGCAGCAGACTGGTGATGAGTAGTAGATCATTTCCTGGCCAACCCACAAAATTTACAAAGAACTGAAAGAGATTATTATTATTATTATTATTATTCGAATCAATTGGGATAAATAGCATTGGGTCATACCCTCCTTTCTGATCTATTGGACCAAGAGCTGGATCATAAAGGCCACCAGACACAGGGTTCCGCAAATTGTCAAACAAGATGGGGCTCGTAATCTGCTTCACACTGATGGCATGTACTTCTTCATTGGTGTAGAAGTTAAACCCAACTGCCTCCACTACTTTGCTCACCACCTGCACAAAACAAACGAAACAACATTGATTGAAGAAGCAACCACACAAGGAAAAAAACATGGAGTTGGACATCTATCACTAACTCATCAATGCACTCATCTATCTATGAGAGAGATTGTGGAGAAAAACAAGCCAAAAAACCTCCACAATTACTTTTTCACGGTGCTGAGATTGTTGTGGATGATTTAGGTCTGAAAAGTCCATCCTTCTGTTTAAACCCTAAACCCTCAACTCTAGAATTTGCAGCTGTTGTTGGTGAAGAAGAAAACATGCAATTGGAGAAGGGAGAAGGGGCTTTCAATTCTCAAAGGTTTTTTCAGATGGACCATTTTACCTCTGGGCGTCCTTGAAGACGACTCATGGCTGCAAAATTCCTCAGCAATGCACAAATTCCTCAGCGCTTGCTTTTTGTCTCCTCTAATCCGATCCACACAGCTCTTCCGCAGCCATCATCATCTCCCGTAATACTGAACAACACCCACAAAACGAATTCGCATCTGCTACACAAAAAACATCGAAATCCTAGCTGCAAAAAGCTTCAAAAACAGTAAAAACCTTCGCGTCAGGAACACCCTAAACCATCATCTTCTTCGTCTTCTGCTTCCTTCCCTGCGGCACAAGCGTCAAATGCTGAGCAGGGTTTAAGAAAACTTTTTAGGGTTTGGAGGAATTTAGGGTTTTAGAGATGGGTAGAGTTTTAGGGCTTTGGAAAAAGACAATTTCTTCTGATAGCCTAGTTTCTAAAGAAATGATCTTACTCTTTTACTTGCTGACAAGTGTGAACCCCGTGCCTAATGCACAGGTGTGTGCCACCTAGGATGCCACCTAGGTGCTTCAGTTACCCACTTACCTTGGGGTGTAACCCCTCTGTGGAGTCCAGCAAAATCTGACATGGGGCCTTTTGCTTCACAGAACGGACCATTTTGAAGGAGTGAAATGCATTGTGGCCATGGAAACTGAATTAAATTGCTATTAGGTGCTCACCCAAGGCTTTGCTGGGAGCTAGAAGGATTTTTTTTTTCATTTTTCTCTCGTTCCCAATGTGTTCGGTTTAAGTTCTCAATGGGTTCCCAATATGTTGCCCAAGTTCCCAATGTATTCCCCAACATATTCTCCATAGCATCTCACTTTAATCCCATATGCTTTGGCAAATTGTTGTCCTCCTTTCACCCA
>Ga0116231_10006879_pt1 | contig 21298 bp, 8 predicted proteins | sample S1TSphgellanicum_2_FD_89695 | JGI IMG/M metagenome (GOLD analysis project Ga0116231, IMG submission 89695) | Host-associated microbial communities from peat moss isolated from Minnesota, USA - S1T2_Fd - Sphagnum magellanicum MG | ecosystem: Host-associated > Plants > Peat moss > Unclassified...
TGGTTGTTGTGTTTTGTTCTTCATTCCGTTTTTTTTTTTTTTCTTTTTTTTTTAAAATAGTGTTTTTAGGGTTCCAGGGGGGGGTGGGTTGGGGTGGCTTGGCTTAGGATGGGGACCTTCTTCACTCAAACTTTACCCAAATCTGCTAAATTTCAAATTCACTAGTAGTTAGTTTTTTTGGGGTCTTCTATCAAGTTCCAAATTGAAACTTGAGAAAAAGGCAAGTTTTAGAATCTAGTGATGGTAGTAGTAGTGTTCATGGAACCCAATTCCATGTGGAACCTGGCCTGGAAAAGTACACTACAAGTTTAGACAAAGTGCTTCAAGATTTTGGTGTGACATTGTAAAAAATTTAAGTGCATAATCGATTGATTTTTAGGGAAGATTCTGCCCATTTCTAGCTAGTTTAAATTACAGAATAGGCTATTGGGTCACGTAACTGGGGACACATGTTGTTAGCATATCGGTAAGTCATTTGGTCAAATTGATTCATGCAATGGGCAATGGGATTGGGAAGGAGCTTGCCCCCAATTCCATAATGCCCTCCAAAAACACACTATTGCCACTATGCTATGTGGAATCATCCCTCCTAAACCAATTTGTGAAAGTCATTCCAAAATGGGTTTTAATTGCACTCCTACAACAACAACCTCTCCTCTCCTCTCCTCTCGCACTAACATTGATTTAACATCAAGTGTGAATGCACCATAAGGACAATAGGTCTTGTGTGGGCAATAAGAAAGAGGCTTTTTGCAAATAAGCTTATGGGTGATGCAAGAACCACCAATAGTAGGCTTTTTGAGTCATTCTCTCTAACTTGTGTGCACTAGAGAGAGAGAGAGAGAGAGAGAGATACTAGGTAGAAAGTGGAGTGGAGAGAAGCCAAGTAAGGGGATGGTAAATTTGGCATAGGGGAAAGCAAAAATAATATTATAATTATATATTAGAAATGAGAGCACCAGAAATTAAGCAAAAATGTATTGTGTTTTGTCCTCTAGCCTACTATACTACCCTAGTTAATGTGAGAATTCCTTTGGGAGTGTGAACAAATTTCTCGCAGCGAGATTTCAGGAGCTCCAATCCACCATAAAAAGCTTGAGCTTTAAATGAAGCATTCAATGAAGATGACTAGTGACAGACCTGATGAGTATCATTATTATACCCACAAACTCCCAGGTAGTGCACTTGACTATGGGTTAAATCATAGCACGCTTGTAACTTACTCTAGCCTTGATGGTGGTGCTCAGGCTCTCCATCCCTCAATTCCTGTGTTATTATTATTCACATGCAAGGAGTAAGCCCATTAATGCCACAAAGGTGATGGTCAACATGGAGTTGACAACAAAAAACATTTGCAACTACTTAGTACTAAGTAGTAAGGCTAAGATTTTCTACATTAAGTAGAATCTTGATCATGTATAATAGCCCAAAACCATTTATTTATTTATTTATTTATTTATTTGTTTATTTTGGAGCAGGTAAATCCTGGAATCCAACATACCCATTTCTTTTTGCTCCATTTTCATACCCCCCAAAAAAAATACAAAGGAGGACCCACTTTTTGCACCTAAACCCTAAACCCCCCCCCCTCCCCCCCATAATCCAACCCAATGTCAAATTTTGGACCCATATGCTAGGGGAGGAATGAATCAATGATTTCCCACAAATTCAAGTAGAATTTTTCCAATAGAATTTCTCATATGGGACACAAAAGTTGCACCTAAAATATTGGTTACAAGTAAAATGCCAATGGATATATTTTACATTGGGATTGCTTAAATAAACAAAAAGAAAGTCTTTATTAATACCTAGTCCAAAATCATGAGGTCAAAAAAACCATGATCCTTCTTGGGTCACCCTTTTTTTTAAGTGTGTATACCTAATCAAGACTCAATATATATAGCTGTTGCAATTTGCATGAGTAAATTACCATAGCAAATTGTTCCACACTAATAATTGTATCTACTGCTATCAGAAATTTTCAAATTTTCAAAAAAAATAAATTTAAACTAAAATTTAATAAATAAATAAATAAATAAATATCTTTGAGATGCTAAAAACATAATTTTGTGAAAGAAAAAAAAAGGGAATCTTTTGGGATGTGGTTGGAATATTCTCTTTTTGGACATGCAATTTTCATCTTCAAAATACAATAATTTTTTCAACATTGAAATGTTGAACTTGCCATGGTATACATACTATGGCATTGCAGTGTGCTAGGGTTTAGGGTTTAGGGTTGATGTTAAAGTTCCACATGACATTTACAAGAGCATCAACCCAATATCACAAGTGTTTCAGACTCTGGGCCTATGTCTATACTTGGCAGCTTGCTTATTATTTATTGGGGCTCCTTCTTCTACTCTGGGTGGGGCTCAAGCCCTAGAAAATGAAGACCCAGCAAACTACTTGAGATTTCTATGGGTCTTGAGAGTTCAGTTTGTTTGTGAGTGTTCATCTTTCATAAGCCAACAACATAAGAAATTGGCATGAGAATAAGGAAGGCCAATTTTCAATCCTTAAGATGATGATGGCCTGGCCTGTCTGTCCCTCTCACACAACTCCATCTTTTTTCTGCATTGAGCTTGAACTCCACAGCTACTGAGCTTGATACTGAGCTTGAGACTTCTGCGGGTTGGATGGATCTTGAAAGAACTTCATATTCTGAATGTTCTGGTGTGAAGCTTACCATTTAACAGAACACCCAACACCATTGCTAAATATTGCCCAACACCGTTGCCAAATGTGATAATCCATCATCCCCTTGTGAGAGCATAAAGCACAAATTCTCTCCATGTATGAACTTCCCAACAAGTCTTTTTCTTCGTGTGCAACTTTCTCACACACATCATCAGCTAGCACAGGGAAATAGAAGACCCAGAAGGGTAATTGACTGAGAAAGGTTAAGCACTTTTTGCACCCACAAAGTTTGGTGCGATTGGTGATGGCAATTTAAGTTACTAGAGAAAGAAGACTCGAGCTTTGCTGCCATTGCTTCTTGGAAATTGATTCTTGTCCAATACCTGCAGATGATCCTTGCAAATAACATGAATTTCATGTAAAAGTGTGTGCCTCTGGGTTGAGAAACTTCAGAGCAACAACAATTATTGCATAGTAAGTACACAAACTATTGCAAAGCACCATCCACTGGGAACCAGAACTAGAAGTTGCAAAGCCAAACAAACTCCCAAAATCATTATATTTTTTGCAATTTGTATATTCACCTAGAGTTAGAGGTTTTGGGACTAAAACATATGACCCCCAAAAAAGAATTGAACATCACCTCTCCTTCACTGTTGTTGAGAAGACTCTGTGGCAGATGAGCTCTTGACCACATCAGATGAGGCATCAATTGGGTGAGATGATCCATCAGCAAGCAAAATACTTGAATGCAGCAGCTGGGAAGATTGTATTGGGAATAAAACTAAGTGCATGCTCTCAGAAACAACCACCTATCTGCTTCTTCTTTTTCTTCCAATTGTTTGTTGATATCAGGAATTGAAAGATTAGGGTTTAGCATTCTACTAGCTTGTTGACAAGCCAAAAAAACCCATCTCTCCTTCTCTGACATAACCATGATACAATTCGCACTTCTAGGTGAAAATCTTGGTTCTAAACCCAAATTTCTGCATCACCCCAATCCAAGAGTCCTTAAAAAAGGAACAAAAGCATATTAATTTGGTACTCTAGTTTACAAAGTTGTTTTCCTTCCATGAAGGAGAAAGCTCATGTTCGTTTGATTTTAAACTTTTGTACACCGAGCTTCTTGCTATGTATTTTGCAAAAGTTTAAGTTGGTTTTAGGAAAGTTGATCATGTAAAAAGAGTGGACATCCCTTATCAAATGGTTTTATCACTTAAATTTGATTTAATATGTGTGAATTCATGGCAAAATCAATGTTGGAAAGGTCTATAATTATTTCATGTGAATTTGTGATATTCAAGATCGCATCGAATGTCTTTTCTCTTTTTTGAGAATCAAGATTAAGCATGCCTTCTTGAGGTACACAATTATGTTGGTAGACCTAATGATATAGTTTTGCATGACAAACATGTTGAAATAGTGGAGGGTATAGTGCAATAATGCATAGTGGAAATGAAAAAAATGGTTGATGTAATTTTTTTAATTTTTTAAAAATTGTGTCACGATTCATTTTATGATCAATGTTTTACCATTCTTACTTTCTCATGGTAGGGCAATACACTCTACACAATAACAATATCTTTAGTGGGGAGGGTTAAATTTCATATGCCAAATATATTTCAAATATATTTCAAATAGTTTTTTTTTAAAAAATCAATTCAACTATTTCATTTCCTCTTGATTGAAACATGACTTTGAGGACATTAACTTTGTGAGTAGAGAAAAATGAGAAGCAAGAATGATGATGTAAACAAAAGTTATGGGTTTACAAATCATAACATTATTTCTATTATTGAATTGTTGTTTTAGGAATTCGGAAGGAAATTCATGTGTGCACATAGAGGACTTCAAGCCTTTTGAAAATTAGTCTTGAGTGGAACAACTTCAAGCTCTATTTAAGTAGGAATTGAAACATAAATTGAAATGATGGGGACAAATCTTTCATCCTTGTAGTTGAAGTTGTTGAGTATGTCTAATGATATGAATTACCATATACAAAGAAGGAGATCATTAAAACCAATTGGTTTCTATTTATTGATTGATTTCCTTTCGACAAGTGGTGTCAAGAACTTGAAAAATGTTAGTTTTTGACTTCCTAATTGACCAAATGGATTTTTAAAAATATTATCCCTTTACCCATTTTGGGTTAACTAAAAGATTGAATCTCAAACTTTAAGAATAAATGAATGAAGTTTCCCAAAAAAATTATGTATAATATTCAATTTCTAGCAAGACCAAAGCATCCAAGGGCTTAACAAACTTGACCAAATTATTCATAAATACATTCATGGGAGAAATGTGATATAATTTAAATGGTAAGGTGTTTTGTGAAGTTAATTGATTCTTAAATCGATTTGCATAAAACCCTTTTAATTATCTTCAATTTATTGCTTAAAGTCTTTAAAATGATGGCACTCAATGGACTTGTTACACATTGGAATTAGATAAATGCAATGTTGGATGAAAACCATATAAGGGGTTTTGATCTCTATTCTTCCCTTAGTGAATTAGTTAGTTAATTGGATTATTCAAAAACTTATAGAATAATATCTCTTGATCCCTCTCCTTTTATTAATCTACTCACCTTTTTACTATATTACCCTCTTTTTTGCTTTGTATCATAATCAATATTCTATATTTCTTTCTCAAATTAACATCTTCAAATAAAAAAATCTTAGACTTCGGATCATTATATTCCTTCAAATGATTATAGGATAATGTCATGCATATTTCTACAGCCCAAACCAACATGGTATTAAAGCTCTAATGAAAAGCATAATATATTTTATTATAAAAATCTTAACAAAAGAGCTTTGACGAAAATATAATGGTAGGACAAGATGGAACTTGGGGTGAAATATATGGACAATTTTTTTTTAAGGAAATAACCACTTCTCAAACAACCTTTCCAAGGTCTATATCATTGATCTACATTTCCATGCAAAAATCCAATCACTTAACTAGATGCCAAAACTACTCCATGTGGTCATTTTGCATGATGAACCTGCTACCAAAATAAAACATTTAGAAATATGTAAAAATTCCACTAAAAGATTTCATATTTGAAAAAATATATATATTAAATGCCTTGACTACTACAAACATGTCAATCAGCTTGATACCATAATTATTTTCATTAGAAAGTTCACATACCCAAACTCATGAACTAGGAATATCTCAAAGAAAAGTACGTAGCAAAGTTAAAATCTAAAAAGCTAATCTTGTCAAAAAGAATTGTGACCATGAAAAAAGAGGGAAATAAAAGTATGGATGTACTTTAAAAACATCAAAAATACTTTGGATCACTTGAAAGGAATTGATTTTTCCATTGCTTTGGAACTAATCACACTCTTAGCCTTTAATTATCTTTTGAATTAGTACAATATGTTTTCCAAAACCTTAATTAGCAAAGACATTTTGCCCTACTTCAAAGAAATAGAATACAAATTGTTGAATGAAGAAAATGCATATCAAAATCAATTGTGAAAATGAAATGGTTGGTGATGCCATGGCCATACAATGGTGGAACAAAATAACCAAAAACCAAATCAACTCCTAACACATGAATAACTTTTAAAAACAACAAGGAGGAAACACTTCAATGAGATACATAGAATAGAAAACATGTTTAGAAAAAGTGCCACAAAAGAAGGAAAAAGTAGCAAGTTACAAATTTCATCAAGGACAAGTTACAATGGATCTAGGCTAGGAAACTATCAATTTTGTGGCACCAAAGGACATTGGGAATCAAAATGTAGAATGGAAAAACTAATAACCAAAATTTAAAAGCTTAATAATCAACTTCAAATTCTATCAAACAAACAATAGACATATGCATTCTATGAAACCCAACTTTCATTACAAAGATAAAAGAAAAACACCTCGTGAGAATAACAAGAAACAAAAGAAAGGTTAAAGAATCAGCTAGGTGAAATATCATTTGACTATTCATGGTACTTTGATTCTGAAACCACTAGGCATGTAACATTTTAAATTTTTTTTTGGGTGTCCATGGATGAGTCACCCTTAAATTCATCCATAGCCACTACTAGTGGAGAAAGCCACAATGTTGTAGAAGAAGTGGCCATGTTTGCAAAACTCCAAAAATGGATAAATAAAAAACATCTCCAAAATGATGTATGTTTTGAGCATCAAGAGAAACCTATTTTTGTAGGATGTATCATAAATGTTGGATTTGGCACGTTGAAACTTACCTTAATGCATGCATGGTTAAAAACATAAATTTTGAAGTATGTAGTCTTAAGAAAAACCTACGTGAGAGGGAAAATGTTGTATATGCTAGAAGTCAAATACCTACCCAAGACTAAAGTCAACATGGACATAGCAAATCTCACTAAGTCAAAAAAAACATGAGATAAAATTTCAAAACTATCTTGTGACACCAAACGTTAAGACATCACAATTACAAATCATCACACAAGTTTACCAATAGAAAAAAGATATTTGAAATCCCTAAATTACCCAACATTAGACCTACATGTGAAATGTGATTGAGAGGAAAATACAATAGAAAGAAGTTTCCAAAAACTAACAAGAAAAAGGATAAGGCTTACTTGATGTTGTCCATAATGACATTTAAAGACCCCTGAAAATTAAACCTCTATGAAGGGCACATTAATGTGATCTTTGTTGGAAACATGGGCACAATTTTCTTGAAGCTTTCAAAAGAATCAAACAAGTCATTGAAGATGAAAATGATGAACAAACAAGGCCCTGATATATGACAATTGGGGGTAATGGAACTCAAAGGAATTCAATAATTATTTTATCAATATTGGAATCCAAAGAAAACTAAGTTGAACATGCTCACCACAACATAATGATGTGGCAAACATAAATTTTTAAAAAAAATAATAATAAGATGTATTGTGGCAAACATGAAAATTTACCAAAAACTTTATGGGTAAAACTCCGAAGCTCCACATATGAGTTTACACAACTAAAGACCCTCACATTCATTAAGGTATAAAACCTTAAAAGAGGTCATTCAAGGGAAAATTTGTACTTGAAAAATCTACAAATATTTGTAACTAAAGTTTTTATCCACATACCTAAGGAAAATTAATGCAAATTGAGTGATAGATCTAATCCATGAATTTTGATAGGCATATATGACAAAAAAAGACATGTGCATGTGTTATGTGCCATCACTTTGAAAGGTGGTAACCTTTTGAAATGCAATCATCTATGAAGGTGCACATCATGGAGTTGAAAAAACGTGCTTGAATTAAAAACATGGAAAAATGATGAACCATTAAGGGAATTACAAGTGGTAATGGAACATCATCAAGTGGAAATGTTAATAGAAACATGGGAAGAATGATCATCATGTAGATAATCATCCTACAACCAAATTTAGTCCTTCATCTATATTGTATAAGTTCAATTCAAATTCGTCAACCCTTAATAGTTTACAAACAAAAATAATATAAAAGCATAAAGGTTGTTAAAAGGTCATCTAAAGGTTAGAAGAACCCTAAAATTGAAAGATCATCATGTATCTTGGGTTTGAATTCAAGCAAGGAATAGAAAACATTTTCATTGATCAAAAGTCATATATACTTTTATTGTAAAGGGGTAGATCATGAATGATTGTGATCCATCAAACACACCATTCCTGAAAGGGATTAAACCAAAGGAAACACAAACCTCTATAAGGCAAGATTGATAATGAAAGTTTCATCAAATTTTTGAATGAACTTGTGTACCATTTTAGGATTAAACCTTTTGGAATTCATTTCAAATTTACCAAAGAACTCACAAGGAATGAACACATAAAAATGTTACATATAACATGTGTTCATCACTGTGTAAATGCACTCTCAAAAATCTTGGCAATTTTTTTTTGAAATGTAAACAATTGATGGGATTGCAAAGCCTAGAGCCAAAGCTAGAGTTTGAAGGAGTAAAAGATGAACAAAATCTTGGGAAAATTCAACTTGGAAACCAGTGGTCAAAATTATGTTTATCTTATTTTATCAAGTTGTTAAGCCAATTTTCATAAGCCTAACAAGACTCTTGTAAATTGTCCTTCTTTGCAAGGAATCATCTCCAAACAAAAAGACGTTCACCTCCTTCAACCATTGCTTGCACAGTAATTATTCAAGAGCAAGCTCACCATAACAAAAATGATAAAAAAAAAAAATCATTGTATCAATTAGAGTGTAATCTCATATCATAGTAAAAGGAATAATGGAAATGTCATACCAAGGGACATGATCAAACTCAAACCAAATAACAATGTTATCAATTCATGAAAAAACATGATAAATGTTGAAAGGAACACACTCTTGTGTGCTCCTTTCTATTCCTTTTTTGTTATTTTCTCTTTTTCAAATTCTATACTATTAGGGTTTGGTAAATGTTCATCCATTCCCTCCATCCATTAGGGTTTGAGGGGGTGGTGTTGAATGAAAACCCCATAAAAGTATTCACCTCCATTCATCCCCTAATGGATTACTTAATTAACTAGTAAAAAAAATCCATAAACTTATATATTAATATTTATTAATCCCTTCACCTATCCATTTTATTGTCCTTTCTTCTACTTTTTATCATAATCAATAAACTTTGATATTAGCATCTTCAAATATAAATGGACATGAACTTTGGATCACTTTACTACTTCACATGACTAAGACAATATTTCATGGTTTTATAATTAGAACAACAAAGTGATCCAAAGTGATGCAAATTAATGGGTGAGATAAATAACCATTGCAAAAACTTCAAAATTATTTTCCATTAATGGAAATTTTTAAAAGGATGATGATAATGATTTATGTGTTAATTATTAATCACTCAAAAATAAATTGGTTGAGGTTAATTAAACATTAAGAGTTGATTATTTCCCTTAAAATAAAGTAAAACTTAACACACTTTTGTTATTTAATAAATTAGATGGAAAGTTTCAAAATTAATACAATGATTATATGGACACCATTTGAAATAATCATATGATTAATGGGTTTACATTGAAATTGTTTAATGAATTTATAATTATAATCACACAAGACACTTGCAACATTCATTTCATTTAATGAAAAGTATCATAAGTCCATCTCAAGATAATTTATTACAAATTTGGAACATTGATATTGCACAATTCACTTTGTGATAAATGATCACATGTTTAAGGTGCAACATATTGCAAAACAACTTTTGATCAGTTTACAACAATATAACAAGGTGACCAAGCATAAAATACATTTGTAAGAAAAATATTTCACATTCATTGAATTAATGAAACTAATGATGTAATAATTACATTGCAAAACAACTTTTAATCATTTTACAACAATATAACAAGGTGATGAAACATAAAATATATTTGTAAGAAAAATATTTCACATTCATTGAATTAATGAAATTGATGATGTAATAATTGCATATTATTAATTATTGTTTGACTAGTTGGTTAAAGTCACATTAAATTGCTAAAATAATTGATAGTGACAATGATAATGACTTCTTGAAAATTCCTAGGTTACACTTGTGTGTTGGTGCACAACAATAAGTTTTGGAGAAATATATGAATCCCCAAAAATAATTTTTGGTTTTTTATTGTGTTCCGCTTCTAAATAACATCATTTCCAACACAAATTTTGGATGTTGAGCAAGAGACATTTCATAGATCACTTGTAGTTTGATTGAAATACATTCTATTTCCAAAACCATTTAGTTATTGAGCAACCTCCACCAAGACATCAACTCATGGTTGCCTTATATAGGTTAGTGTGGTATGACCCTAGAAGTTATGGATGACATAGTCACAATTTTTGGAATTTCAATAAGACTTGTGTATTTATTCACAAATCATTCAATTGTAATTTCACTTGCTCACAAAACAAATGTATAGAGGGTTCACATGTAAGGAAAAGCAAGGCATCAAATTTCATATCAAATATGGATTCCATTATGTGGTGGGAACTATGGATGGGCCATTAATAATTTAGAATATTGCCCATTCAACAATGTGAGGATTATCATACTTGAAAGATGAATTATGTCGTTTTAACAATGATCACTTGTGATCACATATAAGCAAAATATCTCACATTCAAGTTCAACTCCCTTACTTGTGCCATAATAGTCAAGTGTTTTCAAGTTCAAAACTATGGTTGCAATATTTTAGATATTATTTTGTTCAAGTGAAATATATCATTTTATAGATCAACATAAAATATCTTGTTTTAAATTTCTATGCAAACATAAGGATTCTTTGCTATTTCTTTTAAGCATTATATGTAAGACCTTATCAAAATATTTTGGGAAATAAAATAAAAAACACAACAAACAATCTTCATTTTATAGCTTTTTAAAAAAAATTATCAGCTTGAATCAAGTGTTAGTTGTTGAAAGCTAATGATACATTGTCTTATTAAACTTGACATGGGTTTATTAGTGTGTACATTCTTCCTACTAAAGAAACTCAAGTCAAACTTATTTTCCAACTTTGTTATATGCACATAAAGTTTGTGTCACATGGGTGCTCATTTAAAGTATTATCAATTGCATTATTACATCGTAAAGGAAAACCAATATATGTTGAATATCTTGGATTGGAGATGTTTATTACTTAATAATGCTGCAACATTTTTTTATATAAAATCATATGTTTCAAAGACAATTGTTCAATATCATCCACAACTAAAATGCCTATATTACAATGCTTATTGTGGATTCCATGTAATAAAATGTGACCTTAAGCATATAATAAACATAAGGTCACAAGAATAGAAAGTTTATGTAGGGCATGGAAATGGGTGTTGTTGTAGAAATAGGGCATGATATTTAAGATCCATTGTCTTTGTTCTTAATACACATGCTTATAAATAACTAGAAACATCATCACTAAGTAGCAAACTATTCAACACTTAATTTAAATTTCATTCACATCAAGGTTGAACTTTTCATTGGAATGTTAAAGGCTAGTAAGGAAGACTTTGCACATAGATTATGACAAAAAAACACCTCACAAGATTATTCTTTTTGATACAAAATCAATGATTTGCAAAATTATTCTTTTTGGTACTACACAAATTTCTAATAGAAAAATGTTTATGAATTGTTTTGGAATGGTCATAATGACATGATAGATGAAACAAATGAAGTTGATGATGTCAATATGAGTTAGTTGGCACTTGGGGTGCAAACGGGATATCATGAGCCACACCTGCCCCCTTAGGGGAATGCTTATTAGGTGTTTATTTAAAAATATTTTTGAAATAAATAGAAAAAAATCCTTTAAAAAGTCTTTTTAAATCTCTAAAATTTTCATCACACTTTTATATTCTGGTTTACATAAAAAATTTGCTAAAAATATGTCATTGTCAAAAAAATTCAAATCCATTTACAAGTCGTTTTATTATTTAAAAATAGTGATTACAATGTTTTCAAAATGCTTTTGGATATTTTTCATTCATTATATTGATTTCAAACTTTTAAAGTACATACACCAATACATAGACAATAACATTATGTGAAAGCAATTCCATTTGGAGTTATTCGTTTTAAAAAAAATGTTAAATACACAAATCCAAACATTGGTTACAATTGCTTATGTACACGTTGGTGTGACTACACCCCTTGATGGGAATGTATTTTAAAACAATTACTTCAAAACCATGGAGATTCATTGTCGGGTTATAATGGATAATTCAAAGAAAAACTTATAGAATTATTCTTTTCGTGCAAAAAATGTGATTTAATGTGAATGTTCAATTTAAGTTCATAATGAAATTTAGCACAACAAAAAAAAGTTCTTTCACAAAGTTGATAAACTATCTATGTGACTTTGATCCTTTTGCTTACTACATTTGTGTTAATTTTGTATCATTTGGATGATACTAGGACTTTGTGAGATTTTTATAACAAATTGAGATGTTCATGTTGCAAGTAAGGAAATTGTTCAACGATATGTAGTAAAATCTTTCATATCCTTAAACATGATTGTGTCAAGTGTTTCTTGGACCATTCATCATACCTCCTTATATCAACATTGATTATATTTGCTATCATCTTGGTTGGAATTTTGCAAAAAGGATCATACTATTATTGTTTGCAACTAATATGCCAAGAGGAATGAAGAAATTTGTTGCCTCATAAAAATCAACACTTAGGGAGTAATGGATCAAAAGTCAAATTGTGCTTAGGATAAAATTTTTTGATGATATAAAAGTTTGTAAAGATGTTGTTCCTAATCTATTAAACATTAAATTGTGGAATTTCATTTGGTTTCAAACTAAGTTGTGGAATTTAAATTTACAAGCATAAACAAATACATGGTTGTTAAAGGGTTTCTTGCAAGCATGTGATTTGTGCATGATAGATGTGTGTCTTATAAAGCACTACATGCACATTTTTAGCAACCTTTACTTTCATCTTCTCTTCTCTTATACATAAATAAGTTGTTTGACAAGGATTATCTTGGTTAAGAAGACTTTTGCATTACATCACAAGTTCTAAATACCTTTTCAAGTTACATTATTTTCAAATATTGCATTCTTACCAAACTTGCACTTCAATAGAAGAGGAATCACAAAATAATTTTCATCAAATTGAGAAATATTTGGGGAATTTTATGTTGTCATTTCATGCAAGTTTGGATCACCAATTAACCTTTCCATATAACCTTTGGAGTCTTTCTCATGTATACATAGGTTATTCCTTCTTAGTGGTCAACACATTTTCAAATTATCAAAGTTATGTTTTATTGATGTGTACAAACCTACATTGTGTTTAAGTACACCATTTTTAGTCTTTGGACACAACAAACCTTATTAATGTAAGGAAACAAAATGTAAAGAATATGTAAACAACTATGTATATTAATACATGTCTATCAAGTCCTTTTGACAAAATAACATAACTAATGAAAAAACATAAGGATAAGTAATGGGTGAAACATCATCATAGATTAATTACCCTCTATCATGAAATCCCAATAAAAGACGTATGTTGGGGTGTACACAAAAGAATGGTTGACCATAATTGAACAATGGTAAATGTTAGCTTTCAAAAAATGTCTAGACTAGTTGAATGTTGACTTGAAGCTTGAATGAGGGCAAGTAGTTGTTGATTGGAATAACAATTACCTCATGATAGAGCTTGATCATGTTGTCATTTGTCTTCTTTTATTTTTTTCTCTTTTGTTATCATATGAAAACCATCACCCAAACAAATCAATACACATATAATTATCATGACAATTGTACATTACCAATGCTTTCAAAGCTCAAAAACCTTATGTTAATTTTTGTTGTTCTAGATAGATGTCAAATTGTTAGGAATGAAAGGAAGCTTCATGTTCATGCAAAATGATATTATAACGCCAAATAAAGTCAATGTTCAATTTTGAAGTTGGGGTTAGAGAACTTTTCATATAGAAGTTACTTTTATTTTTCTATTGATGTTTTTGAAATCTTCTAAATGTAATTATCTTTCTCCTTTGAAATTGAGGATTAATAGCAAGCATTTACAAAAATGTTGATGCTTGTTGAAGAAGTTGGGCATGGAAGCTTATGGATTCATAGTGTGGAAAGGTGATTTAGGGAAAGACGAAGGTAGTAAAGAAATTAGATTTGTTGTTGGGAGGAAGAATATTTGTGTTATTGGAAGTAGCCACAAGGATAGTTGTGGAAATGTGTTAGAGAGGACGATAATTGCACAAAGGTAGTAAGGATATGTTATGCAACAAAAGAGGTGTGGTTAGATGTAAAATTTCTATGAAAACAAAGTTGTAATAAAATTTTGAATTATGCAGAGTTGGTTTTGTTTTATCAATTAAATGGGTTTTTGTTTTATAATGGATGTTCTTTGAAGGTGAATCTAGACATCTTAGGACTTAGTAAAAATGTGAATTACTCTCAAAATCAAACCTTAGGCTATGATTCATGAATTTTTTGCTATGAATGGCCATCTCTACAATCTAATTTTGATGGGTTTGCTTAGCTGAAGTGTAGCACTAGGAGCAACATGTAGATTCGTAGACCCTAAAATATGACGGAATGTTATGGGTAAATTCCATTGAGTTTGTACATCTTCATGTATAGTAGAACTATCAAACCATGAAAAATCTTTTGTGTTCCTTTTTGCTTACAATGTCTCCTCAAAACAAAAGCTTCTATAAGATACTTATTTATTCAAGCCATGTACTAAATCTTACAATTATGCTCAACCCTAAAAATTGCAAAATGGGAGCTAGTTCAAATTGAAGTTGGACATAATTTTAATTTCATGTCTTCTCAATGTCATTTTTCCCTAATCAAGTTCTAAGAAATTGGATGTCAAATTGTTGAGTTTCCATTTCAAATTATTTAAACTATTTTAGCTTTCAATTCTAATTTCTTCTTTGATGTTATTATGTTTTCTAAGGAAGACAAAAGGTGCAACAAATGTTTTGGGTGTCTTCCCAAATTGCTTTGAGTCAACTTCATTTGCATCCTAAGTTTTAATTATCTTACATCTAGGCTTCTTTGTAGATCCACTATTGTTTTAAAATGTGGGTTGATGAGTGTCAAAAAACAAGGTGGTCATAGCTAGGCAGTTTGGAAGAAGTGTGTTTGCATGAATTGAAAGCAATTCATAGATTTGTTCGTCATCATCACTCAAACATCATTAAGGAGACCCTTTTCATTATTATGATACATGCATACAAGTTATGCCTTGATCAATTACACCCATCCCCCCTTGTCTTGGAAAACCAACAAACATGATTTAAACATGTTTGTTGTATTCTATTCAAAAGAGTGGTTTGCATTAGATGCCACACAATTTGACATGAAAGTCTTCACTTTATCACACAATGGAAAAAAGTATAAGGACTTAGTAACAAATTGTCATCACCCCCATTTTTTCATTAATTCATTCCAACGTATGTCTTATGCTTTAAATGAAATTGATTGTAGACCCATATATATGTGTTCTCCAAATATTTTGATTTTTATTATATATGCATATGAGTAGTTAATTTCATGAGATGTTTCTTTGTAAGGTGTTGAACAAAGCACCCACATATGCATATATTTGATTTTAAAAAGTTGGTGTGAAACCATTTTTTTTCTAGCTAGGGTCACTATATTGTTTGAAATGGTCACCATGTTTTAATTTCTTTAAAGAAATAAATTACATTCATCCCACCTTCCATATTCCCTTAATGTATAATACCCTTCCTTTGATAATGTACAAAGTTGTGCGTAGTTCCAAAAAGAGGTCAATCCTTGGATTTCCTTGCCCCTCCAAATTTTAGGCCTTCCCTATGAGTTGTTAAAGTTTTGAACTTTTAAAAAACCTTTCTTGTATTAGTGTCAAGAATTTGTAAGCATTCCACCCATCAATTTAAAACTTAACAACTATAAAAAAAAAGCAATTCTTATTTTTAAAATCAACAAAATGTTTTACTTATTTGTCCCTCATGTGGCAATTCATAACTTTTGAAAATTGTGGTGTACTTAAAATTAGATTTGGTGTTTAAGAATGGGGTGCATAAATGATTTTCATTGAAAGGAAAAACATTATGCATAATTATGTTCTAACTTTATGTGTTCATTGTTCCATATGTATAATATACATGTTATCGACCATCAACGATTTTTTGTGTGAAAATATTGGGTAAATATCAAATTGAAAAAAAATAAGAGGAAAAGAATGTGAGAAAAATGTGATCTAATCTACAACAATTTTTTATAAATGTTTACCACAATAAATGCTCATGTGATCTAACACTTTTAGTAAATTCAAAATGGTAAATGTTGACACAAATATGGATTACTCTTTTTTTTTCACACAAAACTTAGACAATTGTGAATGCCAAAATAAAATATAAAAAATATATAAGTTTAAAAGTATTGAAATTTTGAAGTTCCATTGACATATGGTAAGATTTGTAAAAAAATATAATGATGTTTGTAAAGAGTTGTAAGGGAATTTGTGTTGGTTATGTTTTGAGATCATGGTGGACATATGGCATTGAGAAGGAGATGAGCAAGCATAACATCCACAAAGTAATGATGTGGTTTTCCATGCCAAAATTCCTCAGTTCCAGGAGCTCGTCCATAATGACCACCATCACTATAATTGTTGTCATAATGCCACGGGAAAGTGAGGTCATAAGCATCAACCACTCGAACATTTGGAACACGTGTAGTTAGACGTTCCACCATGATCTTGTTGAAAACTTCCATCTTGTGAGGATTAGATATCATGCCTCTTGATAATCCTGCAGGTGCCACTGTAGTTCTATAGACAATGGTTGGCTTCTTAGAGGTGGAATTCCATATAGATTCCCAAAAATCAAGAGACATGTCTACTGCTTGCACATAATCAGATGGTGAACGAAAACGAAAACCATCATGTAAACCTGAATTCATGAAAATGATATCAGGTGATGAATTAGATTGGTTTTGAAAATGTTGTTGGATCCATTCACAATATTTTGGGTCTTTTAATGAATCTAAGCCTTCATTGGCGCCTGACGCATCATGGTGGCCATTAAAGATGGAACTCATGTGAACAGCTTGATCGGGTCGTAATGGATTCACCATGTATTGTTCAAAGCTTCTTGGTAGTTGCCAATGCGCCAATGCGTTATATTCTGGAACGGGCATTTCCAATATAAAAAACATCAAGTTACGAATCGTATCTTGAAAGTTGGAGTCACCCCAAAATAATAGCCATTTTCCATCCAAGCAGTTCCAAGCTTCTTCCGCCTCAAAGATTTTGGGTGCACAATGTGCTGAATATACCCAACCATTGCTCTCCAATCTTGACACTCGACCACTGCAATATTCATGGATGCAGTGATCGTTGGCAAGTTTTATTGAAACACAATCTTTAAATCTACCTTGGGCATCTGCTTCACAAGAGTCGTTTATCCAAGTTCTCACCCACTTGCCCGTCCATTTATTTCGAGTGAAATCTTGATTCTTATCACATTGTTTCAAATTGTGAGACAAAATCCCATTTTGTGATAGCAAAGATTCATAATCCATGGTCTTTTGAATTTCGTTTTTTTTCACAAATACAATTTCGAATGAAACCATTTGTTGCCCAAGCATCCAATTTACACCAACATGATCCAAGCCATGAAAAGCATCAAACAAAAGAAATATTGAAAAATTGAAGCTCCCTGCAAACATGTCATCGACCATCAAGCTAATAGCGTATGATCCATTGTCAAGGTCCTCAATGGGTGGTCGAGCATGCCATTGGTTGCTTGCCAAGTCTGTTTCATAAAAGTCGCCTCCTGCACATCGAGGGGATCCATCAGGAGAATAAGATACCAATAATAGGTGGTGCTCCACACCAGTTGTTAAGGTGATCACATCATCTGTTGATGATGCAATTGGCAAGCCAAAAACACGTGTCTCGCTAGTGTGCACCTCATAACAAGGCAAATTACTAGCATTTTGTTGCAATTGCTCTAAAATGTGCTCTATATAGTTTCCATGTGATAATTTATTACTTTCCAACTTAGTTACAAAATTTTGATCCATTTGAAACCATCGCAATTGCGGCCATGATGTTGTTAGGCTTTGTATCACTCTCAAAGTACTTCCTACTAATAGCAAGGATAAAATTGCTAGACAACAAGTGAACCTAACAAGTGAGCGTTTACCACTAAACACATTTGAAAATTTTAAATGCCTACCCCACAATTTCCAAGTTTTCATGTTTTGACCATCCACACATTTCTCATTTGCAATTAAAATGGCCATGCTTAGCAAAGATCACTTCCATGGTACAAGGATAGTGCCTCCTTTGATATCAAAAAAGAAATGCAAATATATTGGCCATTGTAATGAAATCGTGAAAAAGGTTATCACTCCAATCATTCAAGAGTTCTTCACCCCAACATCCCAACTTCTAGCTCTCACAAAATTGTTGATGTTTTCATCCTTTTGTATGCATTAGTAGTTCCCTTTTCTTGCCCCCACAAGCTCCAACTTGTCATAGAGAAAACAAACAACATATGACAAGGTCCATGTCATGGCGATAATCACTAGCCTTTAGTAGTCATTTTGTCAACATTGATAGAGTTTCTTGACATTTTGTGCACTTATTCATACAAAGTTGCATCACGATTGATCTTATGAATACTTATATTGGCACAAGAAAAAATGCTATACTTCAAAATGTAATCAAAGCAATCAAACATATTCATCAACACCCTATATGATCATCCATGATCAACATGGATAATCAAATATGAAAGTTTGAAAAGTGTGATTAAAGACCTTAAAATTTTCAAAACTTGAGCAAAACTTGTGAGTAAACTTTCATGTTTTTCCTTAAGTTATGCTTTCAAACTTTAAAAAAATAGTTCAAAAAATTTGAGATTTAAAAAAAAAGTTTAAAAAATTGCTCGGGTTCAAAGTAAATGACTTTTTTAATAGAGTTCCTTTTCCAACTGTGACATCCCATGATCCCATGATCCCATGATCAATTTTTTTTTTAAAATTCTGAAAAATATGATTAAATAATTTTTAAAATTTTGAGAAAATTTTCTAACTTAAAAAAAAGTTGTACTTTCAAATCTAGTTCAGATCCAAAGATCGTGCTCAGATCTTGACTTGTTATAGAGCTCCTTTTTCCAACATGACTTTAGAACTTGGGATTTCAGATTTTTCACTTGGATTTGAGACTATTTACACTTTGGAACTACATGTTCTATATTATTGTGTTTTGAGAGTTGTAAATGTGTAATTTTTGTACCCAATGATCTCATTTTAAAAAAAAGTGTAGATATGCAATTTTTGTGCACAATGATTGTGGATCTCAACACTTTCAAGATGACAACGTGTGCTTCACATGATGGCCTGGGCATATATATAGTTTTGATAGTGCCCATTGCATGGAAAAATGGCATAAATTAGGGGAAAGAAGAAAAATAGAGTATTGACATGTATGATGTCAATAATTGTAAAAGAAAAAAAGAAAAAGAAAAAAACATCATGGCATGTATACTTAAAGGTTTTGATTACTTTGTGACATCATTATAATGTATGTATTGGATGGATTTTATCTATTGATGTAAAGATTTATGATAACCATATATTCACAAGGAAATTAACTTTGAAATTAATCATCAATGAGCAAGTTATAATTAGTGGTGGATTGAATCTTTGCTTTACATTTTTTTTTACAAAGTGATTTTTTTCCCCCCTTGCCCATATTGGGTTAATGAACGTTATGGTGCACTTTCCACACCTTGAAATAAGACCTCATGGCCTTGTATTATCAATCTTATAAGTTTAATTATGAGCAATTTTGACATTTTGAACTCTTATGCCCTAAACTGAAGTTGAAATGGGTGCAAATTGGTGCATTTAATCAAACACCCCCTTTCACATCTAACAAACTCTAGGTTTAGGTTAGAACTAAGAAAAATGATTACATAAGGGGCTCCCAATTTTATTAAAAAAGAGATATTGTGAAAGACAACATTGACATTAAGGTTATTTATATAGAACATTCATAGAATGCTTGGAAATACGTTCCAAGCATACACACACATATATATAAGTTACATAATAACATATATAACCCAAATTTCATATACGTTCCAAGCATATATACGTCTATAGACGTTCATAGTATGCTTGGAAATTTGGGTTTAAATTTCCAAGCATGTGTTCTAGAAGAAAATAATTAAGTTTTGTTTCATACACCTTTTATGTAAACTTAAGTCATAAGTTCATGTTATTGTTAATCTTGAGATGCCCATTTTTGCTAATGCTTTTATTGATCTAATGTTATGTATTCTAAAATTTAGTTGTAAAATATTTAAACCAATGGATTCACTATTTTTCTACTTGTGTTTCAAACCAATTTCCATGATCGACAAGGCGGATGGATGATTATTAATACACAATACACCAAAAGGTGTAGGATGTAGAACAAAGGTTGAAGGATGTTATGGTGTGTGGTATATGAAATATGAGATATAATGCATGATGCTTGGAATAATTGCCACAACAATTGTCATGTGCATGAAAACTATCATGACTCAAAGGGAGGGAGTGATAACTTGCATATTCCTAAACACACATTCAAAAATAAACCTTAAAAACATTCTTAAACTCAAGTTCAATAGTTGTCAAGGGCAATGAACATTACCATAATTGAAACAAAATTTAATGTTATGACAAACTATAGCAAAGAATAAGCCCAAACCAAAAGTTCACGGAAACATGAAAAAAAAAACATATCACCCAATTTTTTTTCACGACATGGAAAAATCTTGAAATGTTGGGATTTGGTTAACAAGATAATGGTATGACCAAAAAAAATCCTAATTAAATTTTTTTTTTAAAAAAAACTATGGATGAAAAGTGAATGAAAATTTGACAATGATGGAGGAATTTAATTCGTTAGTGGGTGTGAAATAGATGTTTGCACTTTCTCCATGATTGACAATCTATGTAATGGAATTCATCCATTATGAATATGGACATTCATGGATGAAATTCATCCATGAAAGATGGCATAAACTACATGAATTGTTATATGAAAATTACAATTTTCATCATTTATCCAAGGATATATATTAATGATCTATGTTGGGATTGGTTGTTGCATGTCATCCTTCAATGCAATTTGTTGTTTGGACAACAACAAAGAGAAAGCCAAGAGAAAA
>Ga0116231_10006881_pt1 | contig 21289 bp, 18 predicted proteins | sample S1TSphgellanicum_2_FD_89695 | JGI IMG/M metagenome (GOLD analysis project Ga0116231, IMG submission 89695) | Host-associated microbial communities from peat moss isolated from Minnesota, USA - S1T2_Fd - Sphagnum magellanicum MG | ecosystem: Host-associated > Plants > Peat moss > Unclassified...
GTGTCTTTTTTGTGTGACTGGGCGACAAAAAAAAAAAAAAGAAAAATAGCCCCCCCCCCCCCCCCATTTTACTTCCAACAAAAAAACCAATAGGGGCCAAGGCTAGAATGGTGATCCCATTCTTCCTAACCTTGAGTTGAGCTTTAGGGGGTGGTGGCAATAACAAACTTTACTGCTATTGTTGTTGTTGTTCTTTGGGTATGCCTACCATTAATGATAACAAAATGATGGAGAAAGAAAGGAAAAATAGATAGAGAAATAAAAAGGGGACCTTATATGATAGAATAAGGTTTTCCTTTTGATGTGTTTTTTTTTTTCTCCTCTTCGTTGCTTTCATATTTTGGGTATTTAAAACAAGTTGGGTTTGAATTTCTCAAAGAGTGATGCAATACAAATGAACATAAAATTAACAAAATCAAAACATTATTAGTTCATGGAAACAAAAACACCCTTCAAATACAACTCCTATTAGTTGCAACACAACAAATACAAATTACACCAAATGACATCCCATGTAACATAAAAACACCAAAAACCCAATGTGACCCACAAATCTGATTCAAACACTATTAAGCTAAATGCATTTAGAAAAACTATTCACTTGTAATACATAGGAATCCAAGTCAAAATGCATAACATAACAATATGCAAACAAGAAACGTTCATCAAAACATATGAAAAAACTTACATAACAAACTTTTATGCATTAAATTCTCAGATCACCAGAAATAATTTGAGACACATACAACTTGGAGTTATATTTCACACACCAAATATTTCAAACCATGTTCGTACTTGAATTAGTTCCAAGATAAAAATTGTCACTAATTAAGTAACTTAGTTTATCAACTAATGTAGAACATTTCACAAAAATAAAAACTTAAATTATGAGCTTACAAAATTACTAATTGTTATGTTATACATGCATAATTATTGAATTAACAAATATATAAAATTAAAAACATTATTTATTAGATTTTAATTATAGCATTTTAGATTGAAATATCATATTCTACCATGCCTATGGTAATACCTTGATTGACAACTTAAGTCATAAAACAATGATCATTTGGCAATTATTTATTAGCTTTACTTCATTTAACGAGCAAATGCCATTGAACAAATCTTCTACCCAATTAAAAAATAACCCAAAATAATTTTAATACAATACATTTCACACACAATTTGTCATCATGCTTTATGTTTTCTGCTTTTCTTAAGTTTACTAGCTTTACAAGCTCAAATCGGTCCAATTTGTAGTAGAGCACTTTGTAACCGCATGGTCAATAAAGTAAATTTTAATCTCATCGATAATGGCCAACCATAAGATGACAGTTTTTCAACTATGAAGAGTGATTGTTCATAGCTTACATGATGAAGGTCAAGAGGAATAACTTTAGAGCTACATGCATGCAGGGTCTTTCTCTATGTGTTGCCACTTGTTTTTATTATTATAGTTCACTTATTATAGTTTATTGTGTATGGTGAAGATAAATACACTGGTTTGATAAACCAAATAATGTTTATGAATTGAAAGACACAATTGAATAAATCAAATGTAGACCGAGTGAATAGAGTCAATAAAAAACCTTCTAAATTTTATCCTTGGATTGGTTGTTGCCAATTGTATTTTTTGGTTTATTATTGTTGTATCGTCTATGGTGGAGGCAAATGCAGTTGTTTGGCAAACCAACAAGCACACAAATCAACCAATCAAATGAAGATTAAAAACAAGTTGACAAAAGATCTTTAGAAGTTCATATGGAAAACCAATTTCTTTTTGGTTTCCAACAGATCCAAGGTTGGAATATGTCAATGTCTCCTTTTCCACCAAAAAGTCCATTTAATGCTACAAATTATGTTCAGAATGTGATAGAATGTGAGATAACAGGTCTTAAGGAGTTCTAAAATTTTATAAGCAAATTTCTCTTTTGTAAACTTCAATCCTTGCACGAGCTTTGTGGGATATTCATGGAATCTTCTTGTCGCGAGAAGCCCTAGTAGACAAACCTTAAACCTAAAAAATGTTGTATTTTTTAATAAATAAAATTGAGAATTCTGTTCAACGCATGATCAATTGAAGAGAGCGTTTCGCTAATGTGGCAGCACACCATTCGACAAGAGCTCCCCAGTTGCATTAAGATGTAAGGAACGTTTGACTAATGTGGCAGCACACCATTGGACAAAAGCTCCTTGGTTACATGAAGATGGAAGGAACATCTAACTAATGTGACAACACACCATTGGAGGGGAGCTCCCCAGTTATTTCATGTATCTTGTTGCTTATTGACATTTTCGTACCTTCTAAATACTTTTTGCACATTCCTCTTCATTGGTTGGTTGATCATTGGAATCCCCTTCTGGGTCCTTAACCTTATAAAGAGCCTATTTGTGACTAACTTATAAAAAATTACGTCCTTAAAAAGCACTTCCAAAATATTTTGTAATAGATACATTATTTCTTCTTTCTACACAGGTAAGAAAGAAAAAGAAAAAAAAGATCTATTTTTTGGCACATTCCTGTTGTTGACTGGTTGAATAATTTTCATAATTAATTCCTTAATTTTATAAAGAGCCTATTTCTGACTAACTTATTAACAATACATTCTTAAAAAGCGCTTCCAAAATATTTTATAATATAATAAATACATTACTTCTTCTTTCTACACATGCCAGAAAAAATTTAAAAAAAACATATCAATTTGACTTGGAGAAGCCCCTGGAAGCTCAGGGCTCCAGTACAATCAGTTATGTCCAGTAACCAAGTGTTCTTATACAATTGGTTATGTCCAATAACCAGCATGCAAGTTGCTATGAATAAACGAGTGCTTTCACTATTCAAAGCAATCAGCGGCCTAGTGCTGGTTACCTAGTCCATTGTCCACCTTTGAGAGCACCATGGAATGGGCCCTAGAGGGCCTTTCCACCTAGATAGAAGGCTAGCCCATTAGAGTGAGCAATCTTCAATTAGGTTAGGATAGGTTGAAACTCAGAAAACGATCAATTTTGGAGGTAAACTGAGTTTCATCATGTCTTTCCTTTTTTCTGAGCGCCTCCACTGCTACTACATATATTTTCACTGCTCCTACTTGTACATGTACGATAATTACTCTCGAAACGTTGTGCTTGAAATGCTGAGTTTCACCATTTCATACCTAGATTTAATAAAATTTCCTTACTTTGCAGATACCATAGAAACAGGGGTTTGGGGGTGAAAGGAGGCCCAAAGAGAGGGCGACTTTACTGATTTTTCTGTTGAAAGTAAAAGCCCAGCATTGTCTGGTTCTTGCTTTTCAAGAGAACTTTCAGTCTTGGCTTCAATTTTTCTTAAAATTTGAAAGAACCCCTGGTTATGATCTTACAGCTTTATTATTTATTTATTTTGGTTAGAACCTCTGGTCTGGTTCCGGGACCAGTTATTTAAATTTCAAGACCCATCAAATCCAGTTCTAATGCCAGATCTAGGTCCATGTAGACCCACTGTGTCTAGTTCTAAAGTGGGTCCAAGTTCAGTGGGTCTAGTTCTTAGGCACAGATCTTGACTAGAACTCACTTGGAAATGTAAGAACCGGATTAGACTGGTTAAGACTTCAAAGAAGCATGCTATTAAAGCTGCAATGGTATGTATTATGACATTATCAACATAAAATGGCATGTATTGTGGTGTTTTAGATTGTTTGGCTATCCTCTATTTGGCCAACCTCATGGCATGTATTGTGGTGTTTTTTATTGGGCTTGCCTTGGTAGGCAAGGGTATTGTGTTTAGATTCATTATAGAGTATAGTAGCTTCAGGGATTTTGGCCCCTAGGTAGGTAATAGGTCTATTGTTATAGGAGGATTTTTGAAAGATGATATTTTGGCTTGTGTTGAAACTTGAGATTGGTTAGAGAGTTATGAAATCTTGAAGGATTTTGGTTTCTTTTAGAGGAATTTTTTGAAGATTGTATTTTTGCATGGTGAAATATTTGCATTTCCATAATTCTTCTTTTGCCTTAAGATACTTTTAAATGTAAATTTTAAGACCACAGTGTGACACACCCCCTTGTTTTGTTTGGCTATCCTCTATATAGCCAACCTCATGAGGACTTGTTAAGTCTTCCCAGGTGCTTCTCGAAATGTAAGTATACACACGGTGATGCCCCCTGGCAATGGCATGGCCAAAACAGAATGCCAGCCCCTATGCCTGCCCATTTGCCTGCCCATGAGATCATTACATGTAGGAAATCCCTAAGGAGGCAGGGTATTGCTGAAATGAGGGCCCTGCTGAGGCAGAGCCAAGCCAAGGGGCGCCCTTATGACATTTTTTTGGAACTGAAAATGTTCGTCCACAAAGCTTGGGAGTGTTTTTGGTTTTTGAAACCTTTGTTGGCTATGGAGAGGAACAAATGCATGGTATAAGGGCTCCTGTGTGTACACTACAAATCAAAGAAAAGGCACCAATACAGAAGGGAAAGAAAGGGAGGAACCCAACGAGAGGACCAAAAGCACCAATCCATAAGGGAAAGAAAGGGAGGAACCCAAAGAGAGGACCAAAAGCACCAATCCAGAAGGGAAAGAAAGGGAGGATCACAAAGAGAGGAGATGATGCCCTAAAGCAAAAGGGAGAAAAATGCACCTGCCCAGATCCAAATCCCAAGCCTAGGTCTTAAACCCCTCATGACCAGTAGTTGCGTGAATCAAATCTGACAAAGAGAGAGAGAGAGGGAACCTGAAAGAGCAGCATCAAGCCTAGAAGAGGCCTCACGGGCGTCAATGGCCGGCCTCAAAACTACCTGTAGGTTGTTATGGGAACCTTAAGCCCCATTTTGGGACCCCCAAAAAACAATAGTAGCAACTTCAAGGTAAAAATATTTGGTCATTTACCTTTTTACCCTTAGCTGGGGCTGGGTCTGTACATGGAAAGGATACCTGAGCCCAGCCCGGCCTGTTCGGATTACAAGGTTCTGGAGAATTAGACTCTCTAGGATCCCTAGGAGTAGGCACCTAAGAGATTCCACTTTATAGCCTGGCACGTCATAGGCCACGCGTACAGGGACAGCACTATTCCGTGGACACGTGTCAAAATCACGGGAGACAGTACCTTGAAGATCTCACGGCCCCGCACGCAACGCAGCGCAGCTATAGGGCGCTGTTGTTTGGGCGCTGTTACGTCTTCCGCCTTGCTGCGTAGTTGCAGTAACGTAAGGTGTTTGTGAGAAATGTACGAGGTGTGAGTCTCGTGGGTGGCTGCCGTTTGCTGCAAGAAATGAGAATGGCTGGTTTTGGATCGGAGGTTTATGGTTAGAAGACTGTGTAAAGCTGCTTCCAAGAGTCGTTTTTTTCAAGCTATTTGGAGCTCAAACTGGCTTGGAATTGGTGGCAAATCAAGTATGGCAAAACGAAACCAATTTTTTTAGGCATATTGATATGTCAGGTACCCTTCCTCCTCCTCCTCCTCCGCTTCTCCCCCGCCCCATTCCCCATGGTTTGTCTCGCTCCTTTATTCGTAGATTAGCTTCTTGCAGGTTTCTTGAACGCGTCTTTCTGGATGGTTATGTATCTCTTGGAATCGTAGAAAGCGTTGGAATAGGTGGTAAGGAGATAGAGACTGTGCGGAATGCTATGTCATTACGCGAATCATTTGAATCTACGTTCTGAGTGCAAGGTTGGGATGAAGAATCTGTAACGGAGCGCCCGGGGAAGGTGAATTTTAGAGAGATCGAGGGAGGCAGTGTTTGGGGGACGACGTCGTATGAAGGAGTTCTAGGAACGTAATTCCATTGGCTGCGGAGGAAACTTCGGGTGCGAGTGTGTAGCGGAAAAGCGATGAGGCCGTTTTCTAGCCCTGATGGGAATATGTTCAACCTATTGGATGAGCGATCCCTCCACTTCCGTGCGGTATGTTTTCCCATTTATGCTCATACTTGAATCTTTTACAGTCTTTGTTGGCTCTGCCCTTCAGGGCAGAGACATTGTGATGCACTCAGAAACGGGCTGAAGTTTGTTATCCCTACATTCTAGCGTCATGCACAGTCCACTATTGAAACATTTCAGGCATAACTGAAGGATCCAATTGAGCTTCACCATGCTAACCACCATGCCCTTTCCAATTTAGAATGTGAATATTTATCATCCTTATGGATGTCATTTGAATGGTAGAGCCATTATGCAAGGAGCCACTTGTTGCTTGTTATTGTCAGTATCATGCATTACAGATTTATGGTGGAAATCACTTGGAAGTTTGTGTTTTTTCTGTCATTCTCTTCCTTTTCATGCGAGTGTTTTTGTTGCTTGTTTTCTTGGCCTCTTCTATCTTAAGTTAATAATATGTAGTCTGACCAGGGATTGCCTTGGTTTCATGCTGTGTGTATCACATATTAGCAACAAAAACCCGAAACAGTGGTTAGACTCTTTTTCAACGTTATTTCTGTACCCACTGCTATTATCAATTCATTCCATGCCTTTGTTATGCCTCTAAGTATGTGGAACTCAGTTGAGATTTATCAGGTGTAGGGTGGTTCTTTACAAGTTGCACAATTTGGTCTGCACCATACAAACACCACCACATTCTCCATGTTGTGGACTTCATTTCAATTCTCTTAAGGTCATCCTGGAGAATGTCTGATTTAGTGCTTTAAGATCTCTTCTTGTACGTTGGCAAGTTTGTTCTCTTGTTATGTCCTGCTGTTGCTGAATTTGATGTGCTGAGATGAGCTGAATCAGTGAATGTACTGAAATTAGTGAATCAAAACATGAGAGGATGGTAGAGGCTCTTGGCAGCATTGGTTGTGTACTGTAATTTGACTGATTCTCTCAACATTTTGCTGGTATAGTCTCCACATGCTTCTGCCAAGGTCATTCAGAGCCTTGCTACAACCAAGTGTGATCATTCAGGAGGGCCCACAGTTCAAATTAGGGTTGGAGTTTGACAGTAGGTCCATTGATGGATGATGGCATTCTGCTCCAACTAAGTGTCTGATTCTGAACTTTAGTAGATACATCCTGCTAATCAATCAATGCGTGCTTGTACAGGGGCACACTGAAATGAAATGAAGCTTACCTCACAAGCTTGTTCAATGAGGATACCATTCTTTTTGATAACCTATGTCCCTCAAGTGCTAGCTGACCTGATTGAGTCTTCCTGTTGCTGCCAGAAATGCAGCACAAACTCAATGTATCTAATTCAATAGTAACTCAACAGTTAGTATGTAAAGTTTCTGGATAATGTTACCCTGCTGGCTGGTGATGATGAGAAAATTGCCGTTGATCTTGCACACTCAGGGTAAGGTGCTACAGTAAGGTGTCTACTGTAGCTATTTTGTGTTGAGGAGCTTGAGTACATCAGGTGTGTTGAATGTGTTTAGGGCCAGGTTCCATTTCCAGTCCTTGAACCATATGCAAGGCGTGCATTGCAGATGCATTCATCTTTGGTACAGCGGCTGGATCTCCACAAAGTTATGGATGTACGTGTGTGCCTCTGTCTTTCTCATTCTATTTTAACTTAATTAACATGCAAGATGCTTTTGGTACATGCAATGTTTTTTGAAATTGTATCTCTCCGAATCTGCACGAAGGCCAATTGCAGAACTCCAGTTCAAATGTTGCACAGATGCTTTTGAATTGCAGTATGGGCGCTGTCTTATTAATGTGCAGGGTCATCAAGGCTGTGTGAATTCACTTGCATGGAATGCCCAGGGAACCTTGCTCATTTCTGGATCTGATGATACCAGAGTATGTGCTATGCTATACACACTATGTCCATTTGTTCATTCTCTTCTCAGTTACTTAATGATGCAGTGTGTATCATGTTATTAACCTGTTAGATTGAACTCTTTGTCAAATGCTTTTTGGGCATCCATAGTGGTTTTCTAGTTTTGTTCATTGATATTGAGATTTATCTCATGTACTACCAGGTTATCCTTTGGGACTATGGCAGTTGGAAGCTGTTGCATAGCATTGATACAGGCCACTCTATGAATATTTTCTGTACCAAGTTCATGCCAGAGACTGGTGATGATGTTGTGGTTTCAGGCGCAGGTGATGCAGAGGTAGTATAAGGTTCCCCTACTTGATTGTCTGTTAGTACAGTGGGTTTGTATGGCAGTCTTAGTGGATTGCACTTCCATAAGTACTGATAGTATAGACATGCTAAGCAACCTATGCAAAGAGGCAGGCATGAAGCTCAGAGCAGAGTAAGTATACTGCATGGCAGTCTTGTGACTTGTTCTAACAGTCTGGACACTCAAATTACTCTTAGTCATGCAGATTTTTCACTTTCTCCTTAAGGTGGGTATTTTGGGAGGAGGTACATCCTTAGCTTCATGTTGCTTATTGTTATATGAATTGCTTCTTCAATTCTGTTCTAAGCTCTTAATATCTGGTACTGCATGTTAATTGATTCCCATAACCAGCATAAAAGCTATGAGGAATGTCTCTGAGGAACTGTTATGATATTGCAGGTTCGGGTACATCGGGTGAGGAGGTCATCAGTATCAGCTAGGGGATCATTCTCAGAGCAATGTGCTCTCTTTCGTTGCCACACAAGGCGGGTTAAAAAGTTGGCGGTGAGGAACTTTCTTCTGTGATGTTACATGCTCATTTTTCATAATCTCATATTGTGAAGTAGCTTCTCATTGGTGTCATGTTATGAAGTAGGCTTATGAACTGGCATATACTAATGGTAAGAAATTCTGCTGTCTTTCCAGGTTGAAGAGGGTAATCCACATGTCATATGGAGTGCAAGTGAAGATGGCACATTACGACAGCATGACTTGAGAGAGTCTGTGTCATGTCCTGCGAATGGTGCTACAGATGACGGCTGTCGAAATATACTTGTGCGTAGAAGTCTCACAGCAAATCTTTTGGGGGAGGGAAGAAGATTGGGAAGAAAAGGAAAGAACTGATAGACGTACAGAGTGCAACTCAAAGAGCCAATGGACAAGAAAGTAAAGAAAGGGTACACACAAATCCTAAGGATCACTATGGTCCAACTAATGACTTCTGAAGGTGCATGGCCTGATGAAGAAGGCTAAGAAACACCCATGGTTGTGTTCCCTGAACACATTGCAAATCATAGAAATCTGGGGGGTTGAAGAGGTGAAGGATGATAATGACGAGGACTGGCATCAGTGCTTAACATTGATGTTATCAGTTCTAAGAGTTATGGGGGTCTTTAAAGAAGTTTATGGTTTTTGATTGCTTTCTGTGCAGTTGGACCTTCGGAATGGTTCAAAGAGATCACTACAAGCTTCTCCTAGACACTGCCTTCTTTTGAAGACATGTGCTATCAGCCCAACACGTCCTCATCTGCTCCTTGTTGGAGGCAGGTAATTGCTAATTTATTTTCTCCATGATTTTCAAGGGGGTTGTTAATCCATTTGCCTTCACTCTCATTCTTGCACCTCAGGAGTGGTCATAATACTTGTGTAGCAGTCAAATTCAAGCCAGTGCCAGTAAGGAGATGCACGAAACAAGCAAGTCAACTTGTGCTTGACTGTTGATATCTCTGGTAGGGAACCTTATTCATCTATACTTAAGTGGCATATTAGAGATGACTTCGTAGTTGCTAGCTTAGATTTGAAGACCCTTTTTTTTTAGACATTGGTAATGCAGAGGGATATGGCTGAAGTATTGACACACATTTTGTGGAGTGTGCCACCCATTGGTCTTGTAAATGAGCTTGTGTTTCATGTTCTCCCCATAATGGCTGATGTTGTGGTTTCAAGAAAAATGGTTAACACATTATCTGTGTAAATTAATTGCCCATTTGCATGGAGGTGATGGTAGGAAGTGAAGGTTGTTTTAAAGGTAACAGAACAGGTGATCACAGCAAGAAACTGCAGGTCTCAGAGACAATCACATTTGCAGAAAGTATAAAACATGTTGCTGGTGCTATTGATATGGTTTATGCTTGCAGTACAAGTGAGAGGCAGATACAACCTGACCAGGGACAATTCTTATCATGCACAAATGGGATTTTGTGAAGTAGAACATTGCTTATCAGTTGACTTAACTCTGCTCTCCCACATTGCAGTGATGCTTTTGCTCGACTTTATGATAGGCGCATGCTGCCTCCCCAAACAGCATCACGCCAGCAGTCAAAGGCCCCTCCTTGTGTGTGCTACTTCTGTCCAGCTCATTTATCTGACAATGTACATTCTTTCACCCTGGGATCATACATATGCTCTCAGCCTGTTCCAATGGTGAAGTGGCATTTTGAAAATATGTACAGTGTGAATTCTGGGGCACTTGTTTAAGCCTTTACAATGTGCTTGGGCTGCAGACCCGATCTGGACTGCATCTTACTCATGTTACATTCAGCCCCAATGGGAAGGAGGTCTTGTTGAGCTACAGTGGTGAACATGTCTACCTTATGGATGCCATCTGCGGTGGGTTATGAATCCAGAAGTAGAAGTCCTCTCGATGACAGATGTGATATGGGACCTCCAAGCACTTATGGAGTGATTAGATAGTCTTCAAAGAGTAATGATGTGACACAAGCAAAATTATATGCTAGAAAATCTCACATAGTAGGACAAAAGACTTTGCATTGGAAAATTTCAGGCAAGTGTTCCGAGTCATGTGTAATGAATAAACTCCAAGAGCAGTTATTATGCAATCAGTGGTTGGAAATGCAAGCATGTCATGGCTTTGGTGGGAAAATGGAAATGCAGGTCAGGAAGGTGCTGTTGTCTACCAAGCTAAGGACATACCAAAGCGAATGGTGCTTTCACCAATTGTCAATGGCACAAAGAGCAATACTTCAACCCTATCTTGTGGCACTGTGGGTTACAGCTGCAGGCGTAATTTTTCTTGGGTATGTTTTGCCTAATGTTAAGCATGTAAGAACAAGAACAGGGGTGCCTCCTGTGCATGGTTGAGATCCACTTTCCAAGAGTTCCTTTTTGAGCAGGTTTTGGACCATGAAGTTTTGGGATTGTGAAGCATGGAAGTTTTGCATGTGTGATGTTTTGTTTTGCAGCTACAAGAGTGCAATGAGCTTCTTCAGGAAGCAAAAAGTGCCTTGGAAGAAGGAAAGAACTATACATTTGCCATTGAGGCAAGTGGAGAAGTCATTGATGCTGGAGGCCAGGTGTTGGGTGCTGTGCTTCGCCATGACTGTCTCTGTGTTCGTGCAGCTGCCTTCCTTAAGGTTTGGTTGTATGCACTGGTCCTCCTATTGTTGATATTCCTCAATATTTCTGTGGAGGTAGATGAATTTGTTTCCCAAGAAAATCACTTTGTCTCTATTATTGAAGTTAATAGTGAAATTATTGCTTACTGATATGTGTTGGATCAGAAATTTCGTGAACCTTATTATTGGGTCATCTTTCATTCTGGCTGTCTTTAACTATAAGTATTGAGTGGTTCTCACTAATTATAAAACTATTGCTTGTGAAGCCAATGTAACATCTTGACATCTGCCGAATAAATTGACTGTGACATTTTGAAGTGTGGAGGCTCATCTAGCAAACTTGTATTGACTGTGTATCAAAGCAATGGATGACGGAAAAACAAATTTCATTCTTGAAAGTTTGCATTGCTGTCTTGACAGCGTGGATGGAAAAATGATGTGCACATGGCAATTAGAGACTGCAATGAGGCTCGATCAATCAATCCAATGTCAACTTGGGCCCACCACAACATGGCTGAGGCACTTTCGCAGGTCTGCACTTCCTTTCTACAATCTTTTAAAAGTTTACTCTGCAGATGCTCCTATTTTCCAAAGTTTGCAATCTAGGCGGTCTGCATTTTGGACTCATTTCACAGTGGAGAAAATGTTTATTTCTTTTTCCTGCTCAACAGGGACCTAGATTTTACTGGTTTGGTTGATGGGTTGCACCATTCTGTACACTATTTTCCAGCAAGGTCTAATAGTTCTCTTATTCTTCCCATGAAGGTATATCTTTAGAGAAATCATGCAGCATTCAAATTCTCAAATGTAATGTTTTAGATGTGAACTGGATTGCAGCTTGGGAAATATACAGAAGGACTGGAGTTTGCAATGAGGGCTTACCACTTGGATCCACTTGACAACAGGTTATCTGAGCATGTTACCCAGCTTCGGGCCAAGATACATAAAGGTGCTCAGTGTTCATCATGAACTGCAATTGCATGGTTGATGTTGGTGTGGAACATACTTGAATTATTCACTTTCACTCATGCTCCTGCATGTGTTCAGATTTTCACATGGATGGTGAATGGATCTGTATTGTGTTGCATGCAGCAGAGGAAACAGGTACAAACCAGAGTAAGGAAAACGAATCCAGATCAGAGAGGTGGACATCACGTCGACGACTGAGTGACCTGCTATTCAGATCAGAACTGGATTACAATGATGTGGGACTGGACATGCAAGGCTCTGACAGGGATGATGTTGATTACTTTGACAATGATATGGAGATGGAGGTGGAGATGTCTGCTGGGGAGGATGGAGAGAGGGATAGGGAAGATGGGGGATGGTCTGGGTCTGTCAGATTACGATCAAGGGGAGATATGGGTGAACAGGAAAGTGTTAGAGGTGGTTCTTCTGGGATCTCCATGAATGGCAGTGCTGATATCCAGGTAAATCAGGTTCTCCTGGCTCTGTTATTCAATATTTGGGTCTCAAGATTGGTGGCAACATTGTATGTCACCACCTTGGACCTTTCCTACACATTCAATCAAGGTGAGTGCAAAGCTATAATAAAGGTCCATTTGGTCTTACTGTCTAGTAGTTAGAATTCTGCATCTTCATGCAGAATTCAATTTTACTGGGTCTATTTTGGAGAGCTGGATAGTTACTGGATAGTCACTGCACTGTTTGTTCAGGTCTTTCCCTTCTATTTTACCTCATTGCTTATGTCTTAGAGTTGACGTGAGCAGATAATTTTGAGTAGATACTCCTTTACTGGATGGCTTCTTGCAAGTGCTCATTATGAATGCTGTGTGCAGGCTGAAGTTGCAGTAGATATGCGGCAGCGATATGTGGGCCACTGTAATACTGGTACTGACATTAAACAGGCGAGCTTCCTTGGTGAAAAAGGTCTCTGCCTCCTTCCTGCTTTTCCTCCCCTTCTCACTCAGCTTTTAGACTGAATTGAGTGCATACCAAATAACAATTATAATGCAATTGGACTGCAGACACTCAACATTGTTATGTATATGTGTGTTGTTCCAATCATCTCTGCCTTCCATGGTTTGCCTTTCAAAATCTGTTTTTAGGGACTGGTGTGGGTACTGTAAGTAGATTCTGATTGTGTTTCTTATTTGTTCAGAGTGGTACCAACACTATTGTCTGCAGCTTGCAGTATGCAGTGCTATTTTCAGTTAAGGATGAAGTTGTTTGTTCTTTGCAGGAGAGTTTGTGGCTAGTGGGAGTGATGATGGACGTTGGTTCATATGGCAGAAGAAGACAGGGAGGTTGATAAAAATTTTAGCTGGAGATGAAAATGGTATTATTGCTTGTTTCTGTATTTGGGGATTGTATGCCTCATTTTTTGCATCAGTTTATTGCAGACTGCTGTTTTGGCTAATGTGTATGCTTTTTGGTTTTATGCAATGATGCTTTGTTGAAAGCAATAAATCCAAAGACAGGTGGATGTTTACTGTATTCCTTAAACAGCTTTTGTGCAGTTAACCTTTCCGAACATCTTTCAAATTCCTACCAGTGCTTGTTAACACAGTTGTATGGTGCAGTTGTGAACTGTGTGCAGAGCCATCCATTTGACTGTGCAGTTGCCACAAGTGGAATCGACAATACCATCAAGGTATCTCCTTTACTTTAGTATTCATACTGAAGCAAATTCTCCAGGATTTTTGTCTCTTATATGGTAGCATTTTTGGATGGAAATAGTCCATTGAGGTTTATCTAGATGGAGCTGCTAGAAATACAATGTAGCTGCTGCAAGTGATCAGATGGAGTTATGTATTGGAGCCAGCTGTTTTGAGGGTGGCATCTACAACTGGTTTTTAGTGAGGGAAATGTAGTGCAAAACACAACCGCATGTGCAGAATCTACTTGGTTTAGGAGCTCAGATGCTGATGAATCTGTTTGGGCAGGTGTGGACACCATACACAAGAGAACCATCAATGGTAGCAGGAGGTGAAGTGGGCCTTGACACTGTGGATTCTTCTCGAGTCATGGCTGAAAATCAGCTCCAGATGCAGCGGCACCGAGAAATAGGTTTGTAAGTACTCTAAACTTAATATTCCTGGGTGTTCATTGATTAAGTGGTGGTTGCAATCTCCATTCAAATTTATCTGTTTCTGATGGGGATCTAATCAGGAGGATGCTGCTGAACTGTTTGCAGTTGTTGCTGTAGAGTGAATTGTAGTATGATGAAATACAACTTTGGGGAACCCTTTTACTGTGGCAGTTTGAAATTCAAGGCAACAGTATCTGGATCTACGAATTGAATGGCATTGTCATGCTTATTCTAATTTGTAGGCTATTTTGCAGGCCAATTGACTTATTGCAACGCTTCAGAGTACAAGAAGGAGTGGAGGGTGGTGTGCACCCTTTTCAGTGTACACAGAGTTGATATCTTACATGCTGGAGGGCCTTCTAGCCTGAGATGCTGGCTTCATCAAATTTGCCCCAACCCCCTGGTTGGTGGCATTCTGGATAGGCTACTGAGATTCAGATTAGATAGAGTAGCTGCTTGCAAACTGGATCAACAAGTGTACATACAATGGGTCACTTTGCTCTCCCCAGTGAAATGGTGCACAAAGAAGTAAGTGCATGTGTTAAGCTGTTATCTCAATTTTGCAACTGAATAATATGCTGCTTAGCTGTTCTTGATAGGCTACCAAAATGCTGTTGAAGTAGAAGAAACTGTTTCCAAACTTGATCAACAAGTGTAGATATGATGAGTAGTCGGTTTGCTCTTGCTGAGGAAATTGTGTACAATGGAGGTAAGAGAATTGGTTAAGCTGTTAGTTGATGTCTCAATTTCACAATTGAATAATATGCTGCATAGCTGTTCTAGCAACAACATTAGAACACTGGATATGCAGGGATATATGGTTGGAGCTTGAAATGGTCAGGCACATGCCAGAGAATGTGTTGTGGTTGACAGAATCCAGCTAGTAAAACTCTGTATGGACAATAGAAAGAGTTGTCAACCTGTATACTCAGCACCTAAACTCTGGAGAAAGGAGGAGGTACAAAGCTGCTTGGCTAATTCACTTGGCTGTCAACCTCAGATGACATGTCATGGTCTTGTCATAATTGGGCGTTGTTTTGTCTTTGAAGATTGCAAATCACTCACCCAGAGCTGCAAAAGTTCTGCAAAATTATTTCTTCCCTTGGCATCCTGCTGGAGTTTACTCACCTGCTCCTGCAGGAAGTATCAAAGAACCCAATATTGTGTTTCATGTTACTTCTGAGTTGATCAGACTGATCTTAAATCCTCTGCTTCTGGCCTTTGGGCTAATAGGGCCTGCACCATTATTCATAACATCCACTTTCCATTCATAGTGCCAGTTACTTTCATGTCTGTAGCCAAATTGTACAAATTATTCCAGGGTTTAGGTTGATGTCTTGCAATCCTTGCGAATGCACAGGGATTGCGAATGCACATAGGATCTCTTGAGAGTCCAGAGAAACCTTGTTGACTAGAAATATAAGCTGGCTTTGGGTGCAAGTTGAAAGTTTCTGATTTTGTATGGTGATGAGAAGCACTAGTGGTTGCAAGGCCCCATGCACCCCTCACCCTCTCCTTGCACCACATCACCAATCATAACAAGAGTTGATCTTCACATTTTCAATGATTACATTGGATAATTTAAAAATTTTCATTTCCAAACTGGCCCTGGTTTTGGGTCCATTTCATACAAGACTGGTGTCTTGGAACTGAAGGTCTTTATGGGCTATCAAATTATGGGAAGATTGATGGTGGTTGGAAGAGGTTGAAGGTGTAGACCAATCACAATTTATCACTGAGGAGAGGAAAAATTTTTCGCATAGCTTGATCTTGTATAGTTTCCTCCCTCTGATCACCCAATAAACTTCGTTCTGGACAACGATGTGCCATAGCGGCTAAGACAGTATCTTCTCCTTGGGTAAAGGCATAGTTGAGCAAAGGCATAGTTGAGCAGAGCACCTGTTAATAAGAGACCGGAAAAATTGACTAGTTATGAAGTCCTGGTGTTGGGTCCAGGATTGATTTTTAGTTGGTAGGAGGCAGGTATATAGTGTATACCGGTATTACCTTGGGTCCCTAGTCTATATCAAGCTTGTTGGCAAGCCTATATACCAAACCATCATTGGTATTAGCCCTTGCAAGGATTTGTTTGTGAAGGGTCAATAGAGCACACCATTGAAAATGTGGTTCCAAAATCATTTCTCACACACCAAACATAGATAATAATGAAATGTCATTTTCTGTTTGTGTATAATCCTCGATTTTGAGTTGGAGCAAAACGTGATCCTTGTATGTGAATCAACAAAATACTAATATGCTAGTGATGATTCACTAATTGACAGAATGATAGTACCATTATATGCTTACAACATGGCAATAAGGCAATTCACATGCAATTGGGAGTTCCAACTGAGTGATATGCTTTTAGAGCATCTTGAAACTCTCATGACTTCGACTTAATGGTGAGAAGTTGGGGAGCACACTTGAGACCTAAAATGTTCATGATATCTTGACACATTTTGGGATGTTCCTCTTAGCAATCATGCCCAGACATGGGGAGGCATGACAAATCACACCTAGTAATCCCAACATAGATTGTAAAACATATATTCAAAGCTTTAGTATCAAAATAAATGATATTCCATGTTAATTTATGTAGGTTGACTGTCATTTATGGATGAAATTCATCCATGAACATTTATTTCTATCCATAGTGGTAAAATGTATATACCACGTCCATTTTCCAATTTCCCATAATTCATATTTTCACTCTTATAGTTGGATGCATTCTTGTCTTACTATTATTTGTCATAACCTTTATGCCCCTTGTGAATTTTTTTGGATCATGTTGGTTTCATGCTCATGTTAGCTTCTGGAAGCAGATGCAACATTAGGTGAAGGGAATGCATGGGAACTCATGAGAAGAGATAAAAAATCAAGTGTGAAATGAGTTTGTTCAAAGAACTTTGATTGCATGTCAAGATGTTGCAAGGTTTGAGACAAGTTGCATGGTTCCAACACTATACCGACCCAAATGTGTAGGCATACACCAAAATCATGTTGGAAATCATTAGGATAGATGAATTTCATTGGGTGTGCTTCTTAATTAGAGGATTCCCAATTTGAGCAAGGAAGAGTCCTGGAAGAAAATTGGCTCAAATCTTAATCCAACACCATCACAAAATGAAAACTTTTTAGACAAAGAAAAGGGTCAAAACAATATATTCAAAATGAAAGGGTTCTTCAAGTAGGCACAATATGAACGCAAGGAAGATTGGGTGCCCAAAGCTTTGAATGGTGATACAAGGCTGAAGAGAGTGTAGGCACTTTGAAGAACAATGAGAACTTTCCAACATTAAAAGAATTTCCCAAAATGAGGAATCCCTAGGGAAACTATGAAGGAAGGTTTAATGGGTCATGTTTCAACTCTAATAAAATGGGGCATCTTTCAAAATAGTGTTTGAAGTTGAAGAATGAAAATTTGAAACTTGGAACCCAAAGAACTCAAGACTTATGATGTGAAAGTTGTGTTAAATGGGGCTCGTTGGGAGGAAGTTTTTATCACTTTAGATAATACATTCAATACATTCAATGCATAGCAAGTGACATTCAACCATAGAACTTACAAGTCACCCTTAGGCTTTTGAAGTGGGATTGGTGGCAAACTCCTAAATTTTGACGACATCAAGAATTGCAAAAACTTAAACCATTTTCACAACCTTTTGCAACTATATAAAAAAATGTGCTCAAGCTTCGAAATGAAGTAACATGCTTCATATGAACTTCTTAATCAAGGGAGAGAGTTATGATTGTATAATTCCAATGACAAGTAATTGGAATTGGTATATGGGGGATTTTTGAGAATCCTTCGTATGGTTGTCCATGGACCATTCCAAAGACAATTCCAAAAATAACTACCTCATTTACAATCCTAACTACTTCATTTTTTTCTTAATAACTACTTTTTTCTATGAACTTTTCTAATAACTATCTCCCACATTTCTTAATAATTACCTCCATTTTATAATTATCTCACTCTTTTTCCCTATCCACCAACATGGATATGAAAAAACGAATTATCATGTGTGTTTTTATGTCCATGAAATGTATATTAATTTAAATTAAATTAAATTTGACATTGACATAAATAATGAGAAATTATTCAAAATCATATGAAATTGGTGAAGAATTTTCGCAAAAATTGACTTCAAAATTATCTATTTTGTGGGGAAATTTCATTGACTTGTTTCTTGTTTTTAAAACATTTCACCACCATTTGACATTGGATATAGTTATGAGGGTAGTTTTAAACCAATTTTGAACGACTGTTTTTACATGTGTCCCCAATTAGTGCTAAATCACTTTTGGGATGATGTTTGTTGATGCTAGATGAAAAAACTGAACCAAAAAAGGAAAAATAACATTGGCATGTTTGTGATTGCATTGTTATTCCAATAATGAACAAGTGAACATGCTTCCAAAACACTATTTATTTGGGGGGTCATTTTAAATTGAAACATGTCATTAATCATTGTTGAATTCCAATGACGATTAGAGTTGAACTAATTCAAGTAGGACACAAATATGCCCTTCACGTTTTGTCACTCAAACATTGATTCCATGTTGGAATAAGTTTTTCCTGCTAAGTTTTCTAATAATTATTTCTTATTTTAATAATTGCCTCATTTCTTTCCCCCACCCACCAACATGGATATGAAAAGGAAAATTAACATGTGCCTTTTTCATGTCCATCATATTTATAATAATCCAAATAATATTGAATTTGAAATTGACATTATTAACAATGAAATCATCATGAACTATTGGAAATCATCTAGGAACATAGGAAGAGGAAAAACAAAAAATCAATTGTCATTGGTAGTGTGGAATAACATGGAGCCCAAGTTCTTTAAACACAATAGGGTACAACTTCACACAACCCCGTTTAATACTTTGAGAACATGTTTACAATCAAGGTCACTAAAAGGATTGACTTGCTCTCAAATCACATTGAACCTCAACTTTGGTTAATCATTACAAATATTACATAATGCATGTTATTATATAGTCTTAATTTGTATAGGGGGTGGGGATATCTTTTTTTTGAATTCCAAACTACATTATTCGAAATGTAAGGTTCTAGATGTTGGTTGTTTGGGTACAAACTATAATTCAATTAATTTTACAATAAGATTATGTACCATTTTAATGAAGAAAAATATTGAATCATTTGGTATATATTAATAATATGTATTTAAAAACTTTAAATATATAACATATGTACAATAGACCACTGCTTTTGTTTTTTTCAATTTTGTGATGCTGCTCAAATGGCAATAGCCAAGGAATATATTTAGCCAAATTTGGTTGTATTCAAAATATGAAAATATAAAAGCTTAAACACTCTTTCATATTGTAAGCTATTATGGTGTTTTTTGGTGATTTCATTCTTCTTTTGAAAAAACATGAATTTGTGGCAAAATGTTTTTTTTTGAAAATATTTTTTGCGAAATGACGAAAATTAACCCCACAAAAATCACTAAAAGAGACATATATACTAGTTGTGTATAGTTTCAACTAGAAGGATGGAGTGGGAATAATTTATGTTGAAGGTTCAAACTAAAGGAATTAGTAGCATGAATGACGTGATATTTACTTGGTCCAAACGAAGAGTTGATGAAGGTTTCAATACACTAATTTTGTGGTCCACTTTCTTGGGTTGCAAGGCACCCCTTGTTCACTTTGATTCTAGACCCCCCCCAAACTCTTTTTTTAATGCATTTTTTCCCATGGAAACAAACTAGATGTCCACTATCTATGATGACCTTGTGGTCCTTTACATGGTCTTCATTATTTGAAAATTTGTGAATGGGTATTGAAATGTTTGTTAATGTGTTTCTATAACTAAATTGAGCATTTCATGCATGACATTTTTTAGTCACACATAATCATTTTCATTTCTTTCATCATTCCTCATGCTTTTGATTAAAATTGAAAATTCAAATAGATATATGATGCCAAAATTCAATGGAAACATAAAATTTTAATTAAGTTTAGAGTGGTCTAAATGTGTGCATATCAAAATTTTAGATAGTTATAGGGTGAGAAAAAATAAAGTTCCTTCACATAATATCCTCCCAAACAATACCTCCTTTGACACATAGTGTGAAAAATTAACATATAATGTCCTCCTTCCTCCCACACAAAATTAGGTGTGTGTCCCTAATGAGTTACTATTCATATAATAATATTACGATTTAAACATTTGTAACCAAATATCACTAACATTTTCAAATATAAAATATATATTTTTGGAGTACAATGGTCAAATGAAGCTGATTTTTTGCACATATTATTTTAAAATTATGGTTGATTCATATGTTCAACAAAAATTGAACTAGAGCTACAAACCCTTTCGTTAACATAGAACAAGAAGGATTTGTCAAAGTTCCAGTACAAAAACTTAGCTTGAAGATTTTGAAGATCTAGGAAATTAGATTGATGATCAATGATCAAAGCAGATTTTGAACCTTGATCTTGATCCAATGTTTGATTCATAAACAAAAAAATAGATCATCCAAATTGCATAAAAATAAAATGGGATCCACAATTTGGAGAATATGTTTTTTAAATGATTTAATCGTAGGAGTTATCATTATTGTTATGACTTTACCCTTGGGATTGCAACCAAGGTTGGTGGCAAGTGCATGACAAGTGAAATTAATTGAGAGAAAACCCAAATTTTTGTAGGATTCAAACATATTTTCACAAGGGTGAGAAAATGCAAGGGAATAATTTTCAACATTTCCATGTAAATTTTGAGTTTAAGAGTTGGGAGTCCCAAGGTATTAAATTTTGTTGAAACAAGTTTTGTGGGACCAACCTTGTCCAAATTCAACTTTCTTTAGACCATTACAAAGGTCTTGAAGAGTAGATAAATAATGTGGGGTTGAAATTTCAAAATCAAAGACCCAAAACAAAAGTTATGGCCATTTCCAATGTTGGGAATGAAATTATCAAATGATTCATGCCCACCAAATTGTCCGTGAAAGAGGTCAAATGAACTCCAATTGATAAATTTGATATTTTTTTGAAAATATCTTTTCAAGGGATACAAACTTTGAGAGCTTTTGAATTGAAGGCTAAACAAAAAAGTTATGAACCCCCAAAATGGCTAGACTAA
>Ga0116231_10006883_pt1 | contig 21281 bp, 14 predicted proteins | sample S1TSphgellanicum_2_FD_89695 | JGI IMG/M metagenome (GOLD analysis project Ga0116231, IMG submission 89695) | Host-associated microbial communities from peat moss isolated from Minnesota, USA - S1T2_Fd - Sphagnum magellanicum MG | ecosystem: Host-associated > Plants > Peat moss > Unclassified...
AAGAATATATTTTTTTTTTTTTTTTTATGTAGGCCTTCAGTTTTTTTTTTTTTTTTTTCAATTTCTAAATTAAATTTTGTGATGTTGCCACACTAACTACCGTCTACAAGGAGATTTAGCCATGTTTGGCTATAGACAAGTTATGACAATAAAAATTTGATAAAATCCTTTTTATATATTGGCTACTTGCTTGAACAATGTGTAGAAATGTGATGGTTTTTTAGAGTTTATTTCGATTTTCTAGGGGGATTTTGGGGGAGAAACAAGGGTATATTCGACCAAAAGAAAAGTGAAATTTTGATTTTGCCTAATGTCACCACACATAAGACCATAAGGTCGGTTCATGACCATCTAGAATAGGTCTTAGCCAAATTTGGCTATAGGTCACAAAAGTAAATAGCAAAACTTTAGAAAACTTGTTATGTAATAGCAACAAGCTATGAACTAATGTCTAAATATGGTGGTTTGAAAACTTTTTTTAAATTAAAAAAAGAATCTTGCAATAGACTCCTCCCTTGTCTCTCACATAGTGCCCAATTTTGTTTGTCACATAATTGCCAAATATTATATTAAAAAATATGATTGCTTGCAAAGGTGCCAATTTTTTTTGTCACAGAATTGCCAAGTATTGTATTAAAAAATATGGTTACTTGTATGACATTTGCAATTCCATTCATCTTGTTTCTTAACTTATTTCTAGCTCTCCATGCACTTGGTTGTGTTGCTTATGGCCTAGGTCTCTTTGCACCATTCCCTACTTGTTTACTACTATGGTTTGCCTCAATTTTATTCCATGTTCCAAGCTTCTCAACTTTCTCCAAAGTTTACCCTGGTGAGTCAATGGCACCACAATTTGCTACAACAATAACAACATTAATTTTTCCTAAAGCAACTATGGGAGGAGGAGGAGGAATATTATCGTCAAGCTTTAGTTCAAAATTGATTAGAGCTTCATTACGTGATCTATTTGCACTACTTGCGGTAGTTGTTTTTTCTTGTTGTTGTTGCATAGAAGAAGAAAAAGAAGAAGTGGAGCCTTTTAAATCAAGGTTCAAGACAAGTTTAAAAGTAAGTTTCAACAGGGGAATGTCAATGTCGACATCTTGAAACTTCTTGAGAGGTGGTTGCATTGTGAGAACAAGCTTTGAAGCTAAAGGTGGCAAAAAACCTCCAACATCCTCACCATCTCCTCCACCTCCTTTTACCGGTCTTGTAAAAATTGAGGTCATCAAAGCATCGGGAGTGTACATACATTTGGTAGCATGTTGATGTCCTCTTGACCATTTGAAAGAAGAGGAGGAAGATCTTACCCCTCTTCCAATTAAGTTGTGTCGAGCCAAGACTCTAAAATACCCCTTGGACTAGAAAGAAAAATAACAAACAATCGAACAATAACAAAAAGAGATAACAACAACACTTACAAACTCCACAAACAACATTATTCACATGTCCAACTTTGCATTTTTGTCTATCACCACCGCATCACATCATGCCCTTACCAAATCCTTCCTTCTTTGCAAACATACATTAATCTAACTAACATACATCACCGCTACAATAGACAACATAGCCATCACCATTTTGTTTTTTCTTCTTCGCCACTTCACTCTTTCCAAACTTCATCTGCAATAAAAATCACAACAAAAGTATATAAATCAAAATCCACATAAGTTTAAGTTTTATCTCATCTCATGTTCACCAGTGTAAAGAAGATGAAACACGTAAGGCCCAAAGACAAGGAAGACGAAATGTGCAATAGCTAAAGACATTTTGAAAATAAAAACCAAAAAAAATGTATTTTCATATTTAATAGTCAAAGATGTGTCCTTTTGTATCTAAAAAAATTAGGGTGCATAAATATACATGGCTTGAAACCATAGACTCTAGATAAATCCAAATAATTTGTCATTTCCACAAAGCAAAAATGCATGAACTATATGAAGGAATTACTTTCAATTACAAATGAAAAATTTTTAATTACAAAAATTGATCGCAAACAACAATTTTTTTCTAATGGGCATCTTCACATTCCACAATTATTTCAATCCATTTGCATTCCCCAAACATCTCAACCATTTGATGCTTCAAATTCACAATTAAAAATAATATCAACCATTCAATTGATTTACATGAAATACATAAGGTTTAAAATATTGTATAATCCATTAATATGAGTTGATCTTGCCCATTGGGTACATTCATCTGGACTATACATTAATTTTTTTCTAACATTGATCCAATAGTGGGGATCTAATCTTGTCGCATGTTCCACTAGTTTTCATGGATCCAATGATGAGTCTCAATCCCATTTTATTAATGTTCTTCCTCCATTATCAAGGGTTCAATGTCACAAGTTGAAAAGCATTGTTAAAATGGTGAAACTCCATAAAAAAATTCAGCCACATTTGGCCACAAATGAATGATGACAAAATAATCTTAAAATCTTAATACATTGTTGGGTACCTAGTATATAGTGACAAATATTTTGTGAACATGGAAAATATCACCAAATATCTTTCATTTGGGGAACGGATATATTTAATAGCAACATTTAACATTATATATATATATTTATTTAATGCTTTCATTTTTAACAAAATTTCACCCATTAGAAAAAGAATGTTGAAAAGGTGTTGATATTATGATCCAACAATGGGTCTTAAAACCAGGACAACATTATGTTCTAAATAGTGTGTAACCTAAAAGAGAGGGTGCCGAGACAAGCCAACAATTCTGACCACCAGCATGGGCATGAACAGAGTGACCTTTTTGTTGATCTTCTTAGGCAAACTACAAGACTCTAACCCCTTCTCGTTAAGCTCATCACAGAATGCACCTACTTGCATACACAGATCCTTGAACAAAAAGAGTTCATGTATCCACACATCGGCAGAGCAAACAAACAGAAATCACAACTCACACCTTGCCTTTCATGAAAAATTTCAGAGAGCACAAGCTTCTGTCTTCCTTGCATTCATCAAAGATCCAACACTGATGAGAGTCAAGACCCTTACAATATTGATTGGCCAAGTTCAGGCGCAGCGGAAGAAATTGCAACAACCTAACCAAGTTCTCCAAAACAAAAACCACTCTTCTCATAGCTCTGAACCACTCTAGACAACCCCTCCACAGCTCTCCGCAGCTCTCAATTGCTACCCAATCCGTCCTCTTCTGTCTCCCATTTGCCTTCCTGATGAATTCATCTGGATGCTCCAGCTCCCCACTCACCACCGCCTCCTGTCCTCTCGTCCTCCCGCCGCCTTCCTTTCTTCCACCTCCCCCCATTAATGGAGCTCCATCACTTCACATCAATAGCGCCGCCTCCTCCTTGTACTCCATGACAGCCCACAAAGAGAGAAAACCTCCCCATGCAACATCAGTAATAGTAAATGGAGAGATTTCGGCTGTGGAAAATGACAGCTAATGAATCAAAAGGCAAACCTCAAAAGCATGTTGTGTTCATACTGGTGAGGTGACCTTTTGTCCGGTCACAAGTGCATGTTAAAAAGGTGCCAATTGAAATATCCAAAAAAGGATTTGAAAAACTTGTCAACACACTTGACTCCAAACACTAGATCCTTTTTATTGAATATTGTTCATCTATCCTAAGTTTTCTTTGTGCATTCAACTTGTTGTCCAATCTCAAGCACCCAAGTTGTTTTGGATTTGAATGATTTAAACTATCCACAAGTTCTACACAATAACTTGCCTTTTCTAAATTATATTTCTTTTGATTGAACTTTCAAATCAATTCACATTACTCTCATGTTGATGTTGTTATCATTCTTAATCAGACTTTATAGGTCAATTTCATGTTTGCTCGCAAATCTCATTTGTACATCTTGAATTTGTTATTTGGGATTTTTGCAATCTTATGTGGAATTTTAGATACTTTGAACTATGTTTTCAAATTTGTGATGTCAAATTTTATAGTTTTTACAAGGTGGTGCATTCTATAATATGGGATTTTTATTATAAAAAACATGGAATATCCTCAAGGCCAAATTATTGATCTACCTATTCAAAGTAATTTTCATGAAGCATCTTTGACATAATATCTCATTTCTTGTTATGATGTTAATCATCTAACATCTATTAATTGATGAACCTATGATGTATTTCCTTGAGCCCCTAAAAAAAACCTCATATGTACTTGATTTAAAGGATCGTCCATCCTAAAATTGGGATTAATTTCTTGTTTTAAATACTCACTCATGGCATACCAAGTTTTAATTAATTGATGTAATTTTTCTATAGCATGTACATTTCCATTAGGATGATGTTTTTCAAAAGTATAACATTGTTTCACATCTCAAATAAGCCAACTTCCTTATCATTTGATAGAAGCAATCAAGAATTGCTCCTAATTTAATTTGTTTTGTTTGTAGGAACAAAGTGGTTATGCTTTTTGTCAAATAAACTCCAATATGCAAGTTTAATTGTTCAACAAATTTTTTCATAAAATTGAATATGATTTTTTTTGCCAATAATTGCAATAATCTTTCCTAATTTCAAAAAACAACTCAAACCAAGATATTTTTGACTAATGTATATACATCCAAAACATTTTTCATGATTTTTTTCATTTATTGGATTTTTTCAAATCGTTATTTGTGTAGATGGATTTCTTTCAATGTCTTGATATAGAAAACTTGAAGTTTTTTTTGATAGAATTATTTTTGCACTAGGGAAGAAAACCAAAAATTTCCCATTTTTCCACTTTAAAAGCACAAAATTAGTCCAAAACAAACTATGGTGTGTGTTCCAAAACATTATTGTTGGAATGTAACAATAATATTATTATTCTAAAATGTACCTATGGCCATTAGGAAAGAATCATTTTATTTAGTAAAAGATGGAAAAAATGGGAAGATTTTTTCCCTAATTGCTTTATGTTGGGTAAAGCTAAAAACCAAGGTATTACCAAAATATGGGATTCGCCCTCAATTCCTACTTTGAATAGATCCATTATTTTGGTAACACCCCAATCTTCAAGCTTTACCCTACACATAAAACATTCAAAGAAATTTCTTAGTGTATTTCAAAGGCACTTTACATCTTCAAATATCCATTATTTTTTAAAGGAGGGATATTACACCTACTATTATAAATGGGAGGGACCTTACATGTAAGGTCCTTCCCACTCTTAAAGAGTATGACTAAAGACCTTCCCATCCTACACCTCACATCAATGTATGTTGAGATTCATGGTAATCACATCAAGGTGAAATTCATTTAAGGTGTACCACTAATGACAAAAATAATTTAATAGTCCTTATTGCAATCTTGTTTTTCCTTATATTTTTATCCCCATCAAAATAAATGAGTTTTAAAATGTCAAATATTTCATAAGTATCGTATTTTAAATCATTATAGTTTTAGATTCCATCATAATTATCCAAAAATGTGTTTTTATTGGGTAAAAAATATAGAAAATGGTGACATTGTGACAAGATTTTAGTCATTTACCTTATAAATCATAAGCATAATGTCTCGTGACATGGGCAAAGCCCTTAGATGAAGGACATTTTCAAAATGCTATCACCTTGCTTTAAACCTTTTATTTTGAAAATGTTTTCGGCAACATAAGGTTTAAATTAATGTTGGATTGGCATCAACTTTTACATACCAAATAGTTTAAGTGTTACAATTTTATTAATTCATATTTAGTCTATATTGGTATTGGGTGGTTTTTCAAACTTTCATACTAATCAAGTATTGGTATTACATTTAAGGTTAATTTTGACTTAATATATTATAGGTATAAACATGGTGTCCGTATTGATAGAAGGTGGTATTGATATAAGGCATGTATATAGACCATAGTACCATTTCAACTTTGGCACTAATTATATATTTTTAAATTTTGTAAATTTTAATTATAAAAATATTTATGTTGAAAAACTTGAAAATTCAGTAAAGGTAGGCAAATTTGAACCAACTCCCTCTTCACTGAAACCATACTATCTTTATTAATCTAATTTAAAGAACAACAAATGCTTTGTGAAAACAGTTGTGATTTTATTGTATTTAATCATTATATGTCAAAATTTTCAAAATAAAAAATTGTGGTACCAAAACAAAAACTTCAAATTATATTAATTATTCGACATTATTGTGTTGAACTTGAAAAGGTATTACGATATACCTAATATTATTTTAGATCCCATACCAAGTTAATATTGGTATAAAACTAGTATTGTTTTAGGTCACACCCAACTATAATTTTTTCAATACCAATGTTCATACCAATACAACACCTATCATTAATCATTTGCAAAATTTGCCAAAATATTTAAATTTTTCACGAAAATGGGTTTGACAACTCATTATTAAAATATTTCACAATTTCCACTATAAGAATAAAAACATAGCATGCAGCATTGTATTGTAATAAATAGTGGTAATTTAGTGGCAAGGACATTAATTAATAACTAGAAGGTAAATAATTCAATTTTCTTACAATACTATTTTTGAATTTTTTATTTTGTTGACTTTCCAACCTTAGTGGTAGGTACAATATTGTATACCCATGTTGTAGTATATATATTGGTCCAACACTTGTTTAGACCTACATTTTATTTATTGTTGCAACTAAAAATCACAACTTAATGTTAGGCCATTTTATTGAATTTTAAACATAATAGCCCAATTTGGGTAGTGGGTATTTATTCTAAAACTTTGACATTAAACAATCATCAATATTATTATTATTTTGAAACTTCATACAAATCTAGAATGTATATCCCTAATCATTGATGGGGTAATAATTACATGATGAAAATGCTATTATGTTTTATTTTTGAATTGTCTTCTTGTTTAGTGAAAATATTTTTATTTCAATATAGTAGTGGTATGAATATATAATTGAACAACACCAAAAGATATCATGGAATATTCATATTCATAAAGAATATGATATCTCACCAAAATTGACAAAGGAACTATCATCATTAAAATGCACATTTGGTTGGGTCCAAATAAAGGGATTTTCATTAATATTTGGTCATGATTGTCCCCCAAAAAAAAGGAAAGCAAAACATCCATGATTTGGTATTAATTGGAACTTATTGCCTTCAATTGAATTTTTTTGTACAATGCATTGAAGCTTCAATTTTCAAAAATGCAAAAAGTTCAGATGCCCCAACCTAGATTATCCAAGATAAAATTAAAACAAAGCAACATTCTTCACAAACATTTCTAGTCACATCAATTATACAAACCAAACAAAAAGTGAGTTTCTATAATTAAAGTCAAGATTGGGAAATGGACATGCCATAAACTCATAATAAATTCACTATAGCCCAAACTCAAAAGAGACACCATTATCATTTTCATATTATACCTTTATAAATTGTCGTATAACACTTACATCAAAATGGAAAATTCCCAAGACTTTAAGATTCATTCCTGATTTTGGGTGAAAACTTCAAATGACCATAACTTGCAATTGTTATGTATGTTTTGACAATGTGACCCCATCAAATTATAAGTCACATTGAAATCTTTCCAATAAGTTAATGATCATTTGATTCAAAATAAATTCAATCATGAAATGTCTTATAAAAATCTAAGGAATCCCAACTTCCAAAATGGGAATTAAGTTTAGGATTCCTATAATTGTCTCTATTTGATTCCCAAACAATTTCACCTTACGTGAGAATGACATTTCCATTTCATGTGAAGGTGTGTTTGCACATTCTTACACTTAGAATAAGTATGAACCAATTTACTCAATTTAATCTTTCATTTCGAAAATGACATTTTATTATTTGCTTAGGGTGTCAATCATTCAACCAAGGTCACAAAATATTGTTTCTATTTATATCAACCTAATAAGTTGTTACATTATCGTGTGTCCAAATAAGGTGTAAATAGTGTGTATAAATGGGATTTTGTCGTCAAATCAAAGATTGTGTTATCTTCAAGAAAAGTAAAACTTACAATAATGCAAAAATATTACTAATGAGTGACCAACATTTTGATTAAATATGTATTTTTTTTCCATATTATTCAAGAAATTTTTTATTGATAACAACATCATGTGAGTCATAAACTAATAGATGACAACTTGTGATTATTAAAAAAGGCCTTTATCAAACATGTAAGTTGTAAATGACAACTTATGACCAAAAAAGATGCCATAACATACATATAGATTAGAAGGTTTATGGCACTACAAACTTACCATGTTGCCAAAATAAGCCAAATAATGTTGTTTTAATAGCCACAGAAATTTCATTCAACATAAAAGTTATGAATTATCCCTATACCCAAAGGCCAAAAGAGTGTGAAAGAGTCAATTCATGTGAGTCCACATATAAGTTTTTATAGGTGTGTTGGGGCTATTTATTAACAAGACATGTGCGAATACTTACAAACATAGACACCATGTCTACATGTTTTGCATTCATTTTTTCCCTTATTTATTTACACACACAATATTACGCAATTTTACATTATTTACATTACATGTAATTTAAGTATCAATTTAATACATACACTTCAATGGTTTTACACAACACCAAATGAATTAACATGATTATACATGCTTACAATTAATGTTTAATGTTATATATTCACATGTACATAGATGTGGTAGGGGTTTTATACAATTACATGACTTGTAAGTTCCCCAATTACATTTACATTTAGATGATAGGTATTTCCTAAACCATAAACATGCATAACATTGATTTTTTGATACTTGCATGCATATACCAATGTTTAAAAGAGGCCATTCTTTATATACTATACCAATATTATAATATTCAACCACCTTTAGATAATAGCAATGTGATTGACATTGAGTACATGGTATGTTGTATCATTGCCTTGAAACGAATGGAAAACTCAATGTCTTTGCAACACGTTTAGATTCTTCTTGCTACTTGTGTTCATAGTAGGGGTCACATTGGAATTTGGACATTGAACATGTCCAAGAAGTCAATATTCAATATGGTGGATGATATGAATCCAATGCAATGACAACCTACTTTCAAAAATAAACTTTTGACATTAACAAATAAAATGGTGGGTCATTATACTATTAGATGGTAAGTTCCTAGCCTATATAGTCTAGATGGCCTTTTAGTAATTTCCTAGTTACTAGTGGTAGGTATAGATATTTACCATCTCCTTATTGCTAAAAGGTGAAGCCATTAGAATAGTTAGCTTCTAAAAAGGATAGTTGCCAACAATTTTGTCATTAATTGGGAACTTGTGGATGTGATTTGGACAAGTAACCATAACTATAGGAGAAGATAAGGTGACCCATGGGCTTATGGGTAGTGAAGAACCTTTTAAAATTTTCACTCTCTTTGTGTTGGTTTTGGAAAAGGGTGGGAAAAAGACATGTACTTGGTGATTATGGAATGCAAATCATGGGGTGTGTGTTCCAAGGAAAGTAGATGCCCTTTGTGTTTTTTGCAAACGTATAAATGTACTATTTTTATTTTTGATATTAAAGATTGTAGTTATTTGGTTTTTTTTCTTTTTTTCTTTTGGAATTACTTGCTAAATAGTAATAGTAATTACAACATGGAAGGCAACAACAATGGTGGACACAAGTTTAAAATGGTGAAGGCAGTATGTCTTTATTAGGATAATTTATAATATCGTTGAGAAGACTATAAAAAATTACCTTCTTGACACTACAATACACATTGTGTTCAGGTAGGGTTGAAACAAAAGAAGTATGCAAAATTTGAATTCATGCAATTAAAATGTTTTTTTTCAATATACAAACCTTGGTGTTTTTATAGGATCTAGATGAATTTCTATTTTTCCGCTTGAAAAATTTCTTTTCAAGAAAAACATTTCATGGAAAAACTGGATTAAATTTGCCATATGTTTAGAAAAAAATCTGAATCAACATATTTTTATATTATGTTTAAGCATGCAACCAAGAATATGGAAAAAAATCTTATATATTTATCTATAATAGGGTCAATTTTCAGTTTTATAGAACCATAACAATTCTAGGAATAAAATTTCAAAAAAACTTACTATTTTTACGATTCCTTCTAGCTCATTCTATCATTGTTTTTTATTTTATTTTTAATTTTGTGATGTAACTGAGTGACAATCATTCATAAACCAATTAAATTTTTTTGGCAACAAAAAAAATATGGAAGAAATAAATCTATAAATATTTATGTTTTTGGGGCTACATACTTGAATGGTCCAATGTTTTTTTGTGGCAAATTTTCGGCATTTGTTGAATGTTTTTAAATTTTTTTTATTTTGGTGGATATTTCCTTTTTAAAAATCACCAAAAATTCGATGATTTTTTTTTAATCACAATATTTTTACATAAATTGTGCAAGTAACTAGCCAATATATAAAAATGTTTACATAAAATTTACTTTAATAATTGGCCTAGATCCAAACATGGTTAAGCCTCCTTATGGATGATTGTTGGTGTGGCAAGATTACTATTTTTATTTTTATTTTTTTGAACCATGTATATTAGAAATGTGGTGATTTAAGAATATACAAAAGAAAAAAATTCAAATTTTTGGTGATTATTTTCCAAAATATCATTGAATTTGGAACAAAAAGTTCCAAATTTTTGCAATATTGCAAAAATTCACACACAAAAAGGCTAATGTTTATGTTGTTAAAATGTTGCCAACCTTCCAAAATCCTCAAATTCAATTATGCATTCATTCATTTTAAATCATTATAACATTTAGATGAATGTCAAATTATTTATGAATATAAAATACTAAAAAATACATCTAGAAAATATAATTAATTTTTTGAAATAATTGTTTAAACAATGTAACAAATGTGAAAAAATATTGAATAACTAATCCCATTTTACATGTCAATTGATTAATGTTATTTTAAACCACCTAAATGTGAGGTAGCTTTTTTGATTATATTTTCATTCTTTTTAAAATATGTGAATTGCATTTCCAATTTCAATAACATTCTCCCATGTACTTTAATAGGTTTTTAGTGGGTGCATTTTCAACAATTTTATTAACCTTAAGTTATTAACTCTATCAAATATTTCCCATAATGATGAATGTATTGAAACCTGCATGTTACCGTACTACGTTCACCATTTTGGCAATAGACTACCGAATAATTAATTAAATTTTAAATCTTAACTTTCACACTTGATTTTTTGATTCTAAAATTTTCAGCAGGTAATGATTATAGATAATAATAATCAAGATGTATGCAGTGTTATGGAACAATTTAGTGTGTCTAGACCACTTCAATGTTAAAACCCTGTCCTTGGAGGTTGGGGGTTTAGACCTTGACAATGGATGTCTGGGATTCAAACCCTGACAATGAAATTCTTTATTTATTAAAATTTCGACATAAATAAAAAATAATCTTTCAAAGTTTTGAATAAACAAAAATAATAATAATTTATGTTGAAATGGTAAAGGTACTATGGTATCCATGTTGTTTTTACATTCCATTTGCTTGAAAAGTTGATTTTTCATGAATTATGTACTTGTGTATGTGCATATCATCCCATATTTATTTTCCTTTCAATGTTTTGGTTATTGGCCTTGCATGGTTAATTTGTTATTTCCAAGGTCATATTTTGAAGATTGGTCAATGTTATCACTGTGGACACTAAACTTGACATTTTCCCTTGTCCCATTTCTATCAATGGCAATGCAAAATTGCAACTTCATTAGAATGTAGTTGAAATTGAAAATCTATTTTGAAAGCATCATTTGCGAAATTCAAAAAAATCACAATGGTTGTTGCTTGCACAAGCAAGTTAATTTTTTTTTGCATGATTATTCCAACATAATTAAAGGATTTTGAATACTTAAAAGCCCTTCAAAAATGTTAACTTTGTCCATCTTGAATAGACTAATACAATTGGGTTGGTTTTTGCTTAACTTCTAAAACTTTTTTTTAGACCCACCACTAGTTTATTCCATAACAATATGTTTGTTTATTGTTGGTCACATTGTTTAAGATTAAATCCATTTTGGCACTTACTTGTGTTTCCTTCAATTTTGATTTTTCCTTCTTTTCATTATTATAGTTTTCAATCGAATATTTATGAGATTTGCATTGTGTGTGTGTGTGTGTGTGTGTGTGAACCACTCACAACCTTTTACATTTTTGTTTTTATGAACATCAAAATAATATCTTGAGTGGATGGGACACTTGGCTCCTAGAGGGACATTATGTGTTAAATTTTATAGCTACATGTGTCAAAAAAGGTATTTCTTGGGAACTATTATCAAAGAGAATTTTAGTTTTTCACATTTTATTGTTATTTAAATTTATAACATTCACATATTTAAACTACTTTACATTTAATTTAATTTTTATGTTTGCATTGAATTTTGGCACATGCATATAATTTTTAAAATTTTAATTTGAATTGAAAGTGTGAGGAATGTTAAAGGAAGTAAGATGAGTGTGTGTGTTTAATTAAAAAATCATCACATGCATGAAATGCTCAAATTTAGTTTAAAAAACACATCAACAAGCATTTTAGATGATGAAAACCATGTCTAGCACCCACAAAGTCATAACAATACATAATGGACATTTGGTTTGTTTTCATGGGAAAAAATGTAGAAAAAAAAATGGGGTTATTGGGTTCCAAAGTCAAATTGAATAAGGTGTAATTGCAACCCAAATAAGTGTCCATCATTAAATTGTTGCATTTGAGCTTTCATTCACTCCAAGTGTTATAACTAAGTAAATACCACCTCATTAATTAATGTTACTTCCTTTACTTTGAACCTTCAATATAAATTACGCCCTTCCCATTTCATTAAATGAACCTACTAACAATTAATACATATTATAAATCTCTTGTACATACATCATATTTTTTCTAAATTTTAATATTTATTATTAATGCATAAGATATATTAATTACATTTTGATTTTGAAAATAAGCATAATTTTATGATAAAACCAATTGATTGATTATTTCACCCAACAACCATTTTTTTATTTGCACAGTTTTCAATTTTAAAAAATGTTTGCCCCTTGTTTTTGGTTACATTATAAATAGTTGTAGGTCGAATTCACTATTAGGGCATAACTATTTGTATTCATCGTATTCAACCTATTTTTAGTAAAAAAAAGTAATGCATTAGTTCACCAATCATCAAAAACCAACCATATGAATGCTTCAACTTCTTTGTTGTCTCAATGGGATCACTTTCATTCACATCATCTTTCATCAATGACATTTTATTGGAATATAATGTAGATGGATAATATCCAAGTAATCTTCAAGATTATAATTCATTTTTTTTGCAATGGCCATGATACCTACTACAATTTCTCCTACCCACATTTGAACATTTTAATTTCTTATTAAATTATTACTATATATATTTATTATTATTTTAAATTCTTGGTTTTTCTCCCCATGAAGTTACTTCCATTTTTTCACAAATAGGGTGCAAAAAAATATACTGTGCAACTTATTGTGATAATTTACCTATAATTTTTTAAATGATCAATTTTAATAAAATTTCATTTTATTATAACATATGAAAAAATACCCCTTTATTTCACATAGTTCATATAATATACAAATGAATGATTTCCCTTAGGCTTTCATATGTTCAAGTTCTTTGAATAGTCTAAAAAATGTAGGTTAAAAAAGGTCAAATAACATTTTGGAATATTTAAAAACCTTTGCCCATTGCTATGATTAATGTCACAATCATAGCCTTGGGTTCATGACCAAGGTTGTGAGCCCAAGGCTTGTGCACAACAAGGGAAATGAGTTGGAAATGAAATTGAAGCATCCTTTGATTCAAACACACACATGTGTGTGAAAGTGCAAAGGAAGAAGCCCCAACATTCCTAAGTCAATTCCCACATTTTTAAACCATTAAACTTTAATTGCCATATGACCAAAACAATCCCTTAATCCAAAAGATAAACCAAGCCCCACAAATGCACTTAAAAGTCATGCAAAACGTTGGAATTTTGAAGTTTTGGGTTACTGGAGTTGTAGAAGACTTCAAGATGAAAGTTTGGATTTAAAATAAATAAATATAGTGAAAATTGCAAATTTCCAAACATTGAAAGTTTAAACTTTTTTGTTTTGGGTGATTTTCAAAATTGCAAGTTCTTGGACACTTGTTCACCAAGATGATGTGCTTTGTTTACTATAAAAAAATGGTTGTGGATAAAAGGCATGCATCATAGAAGGCACTCCCATCATTTGATTCAAAACCACTTTTCAACATGTTAAAGCATTGGGCATTAAATTTTTTCATGTACTTTCACATTGTTTTTGCACAAAGTTACCCGTAGCTTCCTATCACGTTGGGAAGTTCACGCAAATTCTTATAATGAATAGCCAAAGACAAGAAACTTTCATCACAAGGGTGGGCCCTACTCAATGGTGTGGCCATTACAACCCATGTGTGTCAAATTTTGAAACAATTGCTCCTAACCAAGAATATATACTAGGATGGGGTGGACCAAATTGGTGGACTCCTTGACATTTAAGGGTTAAAAAGGTCTTGAAAATGAGTACAATACAAAATGGTTGTATTCCCAAAACAAATACCTATAGCAAAAACTTGGGCTATGTGTTGCTTTACACTACTAGCTATGACAATCAATTATTTAAATGTTTATTGAATTTGGGCATATGCATTAAAAGTGTGTGGAGTAATGGTGGGTTGTTGTGGCATGGATGTTTGGGGAATATAACTATATTTTTATTGTTTATGACTATAAAATATAAGAAGAATATATATATATATATATATATCCAATGAAACTATTAGAATATTTGATATTTTGCAAGTGTAGATGCCATAAAAAAAAATAAAAATTAGATGATATATACGGGATTTGATATGTTATTTAAATATTGAACAAATTGTTATGATGCATGACATTTAAAATTGGACCTAAAATTTAAATATATGTTTTTCTTTTCCAAATAGAAAATAGAATCAAAGGTTAATTGAAAGTTTTTTTAGGGTTTAGGGTTGAAAGGATGAAAAAGTAATTTCCACCAACTCCACCTTTTGTGTGTTTAGAAGAATCTTTTGAACATTAGATGGATTTTTTGATGTGAAATAAACCTTGTGTAGACTTGTGTATGTGACAACATCAAGTTTGCATCCTACATGTTGCACCATATTGTGCAATTTTTTTCCATACAATATAAGTACCCATACATCAGGTGCAATCATAGTTTAGTTGTCAAATTCCATCAAGTATTATTTTGCAAACATCCAATGACCATTTAAGGAAAATTTGGAAAAGAGATGAGCTATTCATTTTATGCTCAAAATAAGTTGGTTGCAAAGTAACACATTGAGAATATGTGACAAAAATTGGTGACATCCCTATGTAACTAATTGTTAAACAACAAATGGTAGGATGAACAAGGTTTGATTTGAAAACAATAAAAGAAAACATGGAAAGTATCATTCACCATTTCATGAAATAACATGGCAATTAGTAGAAAATAAACATCATATGTATGGGTCCCCGCATTGTTATGTTGTTGGGTGTTTATGTACATTTTGATGAAAATATTGAAAGTATTGAAGTAGAGGCCTAAGCTTCTTTGGAATCATGGAAAACCTTTTTACCTTTGCAAACATTTTTGTTGATGCACATCTATTAAGTAGAAAGTTATATATTTTCATTATTGGCTTGCACTTTAGATTATTTTACACACAAACACAACCTTATCAATTGTGAAATTTGAAGACACAAATGGTAAAACATTCTTCAAGAAGACATATGGTGACAAAACAAATCAAATAAAAAAATTAGAACAATTTTTTTGAGGCAATTTTTTGTTTTTAGGATCCTAAAAATGAAAAGAAGCTTGCTGCATAAACATTATTTTGCGATGAATGAACTAACAAAATTGGTGCAACAAAAGAAAGATGATTGTTTAAATATTACCCTTCTTGCTATGTAATTGACCACATCAAAGTGAGATGATGTTGGGATGTAATACATATAATAACCTTAATTTACATGTTCTATTTATAAGGATCTTACATCCTGATAATTCAAAATTTGAGCAATGAATGAACCTAATCATGAAAACTTGAACAACCATTTCATGCTAGTAACAAGTCAGAAAGTCCTAATTGATTATATCCAAAGATAAAAATGCCAAAGGAGATATAATTCAAACAAATACAATCTTTCTTTGTCTATTCCATCATCTTTTCAACAATTACATATTGTTTAGTTTGTGTGAAAACCTCCATTGATGATGTGTAAGTAAATTCATTACATTGACATCCTAACAAAAGAAGAGTAATAAATATGTACATGGGTTAATGTTCCAAAAGATGATTATTGGTAAGTACAAAATGGGCTAAAATTCTTCACCTCTTATGGATATTGTTACCCAATTTGGACATAAAGACCTATCAATATCCTTCATGTGATGCAAAATTGAAAGTGCCTTCTCTAATGTTCCTTACTTGTTATGGACATTTATGAAATCATTGAAAAATACAATGTATAGTTGAAGTCCATCCATTATTAATCCACATTGCACCTAGATAGTGATAGTAATAAACATGCACAAGGTTTTTAGGCTTATAACATGAAGTAAAGGACATGAATGTTTTTTCAACTTTTGTCCACAATCCTTGCTTTGCATAGACATGGATAAGAGTTAGGTACACTACAACATCTAGTTCCAAGCCTACCATTCGTATGTATTTCATCACATTCTCTACATTCCCTATTAAACTTCCATCACCATATATATGTGTTTTCTAGCTTTGTGCAAAATCTTACGTTTGGTCAACACCTGCAATGTCCAAGTGACATGTCATATTTTCTTCCCATTACATATTGCAAAAACTCAAATCCTTTCGTATACCATAGTGAAATCAAGATTCCATGAACTTGAATTTAGCGAAAGTTTGAACTTTAAACCTATTGCATTACATACAATTGAAAACATTAGTGACTTTGTTGAATTGTTTTAATGTCCCATAGCCTTGGACAAAAATAGAATATGGCACAACATTTGGCTTCAATCCTAATTTTTCCAATTCTTTGAAAATGTTCACCACATCCATCATGTGGCCCTCCTTATCACATGGAGTATGTTGGGTTGCCAAAACTCAAACCTTGACAAAAAGTGAAATTAATTATAAGCAAATAAAACATGTCGAAATAACCTTTTTAAAATAGTGAATTTGTTATTAAAATTATGACCCTTTGAAGGGTAATGAATGAAAATTACTAGTAATGAATTAATGTTTGGAAAGGTCAAATCAATTTTGAATGACAAGTTTGATATATATTTAGAAAGATTATTTCAAGGCTATGAGTTTGACTAAACAAACTTTCAATTTGGATGCAAAATGAGAAATTTTGTGAGCCCTTCAAATGGCAATATTCATAACTTGGAGGTTTTGGAAAATGGGAATCCCAAAAAAAAATTGATTTGGCATCTATGGGGAATCATAGGGTATATTATAGGGAGGACAATGGTGCCTCCTTTCAATTTTGGGTCATGGTGAGTTGGAAATTGCTCTAGACAAAAAAGCCCAATAGTTACTTTTGAATGTTTTTAACTATTTAGGTATATAAAGAAAAATAAACAAATAAAACAATGATACAACTATTCGTGAACATACATATAAAATAACACTTCAAAAAAAATTAAAAGATGTAAACCATATGTGGTAATTATGCATGGTACTATTCTAGAAATAAAATAAATAGAAAACAATGATGGAAACCATGGTCTACATAACAAAAAAGAAAAAAAAATTGATAATCAAGGTCCACTAATGGTGGTTTTGCCCTATAGTAGAATTATCATTTGGCCCAAAATAATATTTCACAACTCAAAGAAAAAAAAGAAGTTTCGAACAAGTAAGTGACCAAAAAAAGGTTCTTAAAGTACCTCCAAACCTTATTATTGTTGTAATTTTTGATAATTGCAACCATGATAGTGGTAGATTTACCCTTGGTTTCCTTCCTCTTAATATTATCAATACCTCCTTCTTAAATCATACCTCTCCCTATACAACACCCTCTTTGGAATTTAAACCCCAAAACAATGTTTCCTTTACTTTTCCCAATTGCACAATACATAGAAAATCCCAAACCTCCTCCACTCACAAGGCATAATAGAGAAGTGTAGAACCAATAACCAAAGGAAGGAAATGCCTCCTTTCCCTTTTCCTTCATCCTCCCTATCTTCCATTGTCCTCCTCTTACAAAATAATCTTTCTTCCCAAATATAATCCAAATTCTTTACATTAGTGGCAACTTATTTGCCAACTACCACTTTCTAAAAACTAGTTGGTGTCACTTCCTAATTTAGTGGTACTAGTATCTTTAAGATTTTTTGGGCCGCCCTATTAGCCTAACTAAATAATTTTGAAGTAAGATTTTACCTTTTAACATGAGTCTTGCGAATCCAAGTTGGTTCATAGTTTGTCCATGCACCATTTTGATTCCAAAATGGGTGCAAATGAAATAATTAGAACTATAACCACCTACTTAATCTAGAATAGTTTCATAATATTGTAGGAATATTTCATTTGAAAGTTGAAAAAACTCAAATTTGACCTAGGAAAATGTTGCAATATATTACTATGTTTAAAGAACCTATCTCAAAATATGTCATGTTTCAAGAATCTTCAAGTAGATATGGATCCTTACAATGTTTAGAAACATTAGTTATAATGTTTAATGATTGATTTAAAATATTTTATCTTCATCAAATTCATTTAAAATCATATTGTATGTTTCCATAATACATTAAAAACATTATTATGAGTACTTTTGGATGCTTGCAATACTGGTACAATTTGACATTAAAACATGAAAATTTAAGCATTAGTTACAATTGATTTGGCCTTTGTTAATGTGATTATATCCAAATGTAGTAATATCCTTGTTTGTTTTGTGTAGTTTGACATGTTCATGAATTCAACTTAATAGCTCATCCTAATCCCATCCCATACCTCTTTCACACATTTTTTTGCTAGGAAACATGCGTTGAGTTTGCATTTTGCTACAAAATAAAAATTGAGGAAATGTTTTAATGCCATGCATACCACTTGTTAAACATAGTGTTGCATCATTTTTACACAATTTGGTTCATGTTTGAAATGGGCATCCTTGTTCTTTGGACATGTTGTCACCCCATCCCATTCATGGTTTTTCATCTTTGAACTAATCTTGTGCATGTATATATATTTTGATATATTTTCAAATAAAGGTGTATATATAGGCCACCAAGTAATATTACCATAATTATTTTTCATCAAGATAAGGATTGGGTATTAAAAAAAATTGTGGTTTCTAGTAGTTGGGTAAAGGTTTGGGTAACCCCTTTCCCTATACCCATTTTTGGTGTAAAAAATGGGCATTATTTATTATTTAATATTGAAGAAACAATTCCACATTTTAGAAGTATTAAAACCATTTCTAAAGGCTGAATCCAATGAGATCATGTATACATCCCATATTAGACCATGTAAAAATGCCCAAAAAAATGTTTGATTCATCCTTGAATGTAAATATTCACAAATGCATAAAAAACCTTTGATTTGTTCAATGATGGAGTTTAAATATTTAATGCTAAACAATTGTAGAATGATGCAATTAAAAAAATTGTTGAGGTTTTTGTGGATGAAAAAACATCCACTTGTGTGTTTGGTTTGGTGACCATACCCCACATTCCAATAGATTGGCATAATTGGAAACACCCACAAGTTGATTTTTGATGTATATGTGTTTCATAGCCTATTTACTCAAATTTTGACACTTGTCCTCTAATGGGGACATACACATTTTGCATATATCCCAAGGTTTTGCATAGGGTAAATTTGTTTAGAGTTAGAAACCCCTAAGTATGCACACCATGAGTATATTGATTAAGAAAAAGGAGCTCAAAGTGAATCATATATTTTATTCATACTCATTGTTTATATTTGGGTAAAAGATATACCCATGGAACAATGGTTTGAACAATTCATTTTCCACATGTTTTATTTGTTTCCAACAATCTTTTCCACTTCATTTTGAACCAAGTTTGGGTTCTTCCAATTTTTAATAACAAACTTTTTTTGATATGTGTTGATTCATTCCATTAATCCATTGAGCATCCATTTCTTAAAATTTGCTTGTAGTAATAAGGGCATTAGAACCCCAAATACCATATGCCAATGTAATGCATGATGTAATGTGTCATGCTTTTGCATCCATTGCTCAATAACTTTTATGTGATACGTAGCCATTTACACCAACCTCTTTTTTCCACATTCCAAAGACGAGGTCTACAACTTAGTGGACATACTCATTATTAATTTCATGTGAATAGACATTGTGCACCAATCAATTTTCTACACAAGGTGAAGAGGCTTTAAAGGTCATATCATTTGAAAAACAAGGTCTTTGACATCATCAACACATGAAATCAATTCCTCCTTGTAAAAATATAAAAAATTGGTTGTTTACACAACCAATGTTGACAAATTTTCACATGTTTGTTTCAACAAACTTGAGATACATTAAAAGGTTCAAAAGTTGTCCACTTTTCAACTTTGATCACTTTACTCAATGAAGAAATATCAATTACTATTCAAAAGATGCAAGCGACCATCAATATAAGTTGAACAATAGCCTGGGGTCTACTCAACTTGTGACTTCCACCCAAGTTATGTTCCCCTTCCCCGTTATTACCAATGTTGTGCATGGAAGTGTCAATAGCCATATATTGGCATGTAACACCCATGTAAAGATAAATCATTTACATTTACACATCCAAAATTTTTACCCTTACATTTATCCTATTGTAATGTTTTTTTTTTTTTTCCCACTTACATGAGACAAGTGTAAATATTTATCAAATACACTTACATGGCCATGTGTAAATGTTTTGGGGTGTTTAAATGTAAATATTTAAAATTATTTGTAAAGTCACCATGTCTTTGGGCCTCCTTTCAAAGGTATCCATAAAGTAGGAAATTTTTATTAAATTTGGGAATGAGATGCCAAAAATCAACATTTAATGGTCAAGGTTCAAGACTAATTATAGTAGCTTTACAAGTAGGAGTAGTGAAAATATATGTAGCAACAATGGAGGTTTTCATGAAAAAGGTAAGACGAGTGGAACTTAGTTCACCACAAAAATTGAGGTCCCCCCCTTGAATGCTAATGTTTTTCTTTTTTTCGGGTTGGTTTTTTTTTTTGTTGAATTTCACCTTATTTATGACCAAACTCAAGGTTCTAGTCTTGTTTTCCTTACTTTATAGATAATTTTATTATATACCTTCAATGACCATATTTTTTTG
>Ga0116231_10006884_pt1 | contig 21278 bp, 18 predicted proteins | sample S1TSphgellanicum_2_FD_89695 | JGI IMG/M metagenome (GOLD analysis project Ga0116231, IMG submission 89695) | Host-associated microbial communities from peat moss isolated from Minnesota, USA - S1T2_Fd - Sphagnum magellanicum MG | ecosystem: Host-associated > Plants > Peat moss > Unclassified...
TAGTATGCAATGTATTAAAAATGAGATTAATTATAAATATGGATAAAAAATTAGATTTAGGAATAAACTTTTTGATTTTCATTAAAGTTTTTTTTTTTTTTTTTGGGTTGTTCCTTTGCCTTTGAAGCTAAACGAGGTAACATAGAGCTTACCTTGACACACCTATAGCTCTTTAAATCATTCAAAAAAAACAAAAAAAAAAAAAAACAAGGAAAACATGAGATTTACAAATATGAAGTCATTTATAAAAAAATACATTATGTGATTTTCGCTTGCTTTGTGCTTCTTTTGTGGTGCACCTTTGCCTCTGAAACTGAAAAAGATAATGTAGAGCTTAGCTTGCACTCCCATAACTCTTTACATCACTTCAAACAAACAAGAAATGAGAAAGATCTAAAAATATTCGATTACTGGCCTGTGTTCAATGAAGAGCATGTTAACCTTATTAACTGTTGTAAATCTCTAAAAAAAATTAAAAAACTAGGCAAATAACTTTCTATGAAACTATTTGTATTTCTTTGCCAGTTATTCCATGAAATCCACCATGTTTTTAGGGTTTTGAAAAACCCTAAGTAAGAGGTTCTTTGGATTTGTAAATCTTCCAAAAGGCAGACCCTACTCCCATGTTCTTGAGGGTGGGGACGCACGCATGATTCCCAGTGTTGTGTGGTTATTTGATTTTTATGGTCCTAGTTCTTTAAAAATCAAAGAACCATTGGTTTCAATCCTTCTTTGAGAAACCATTTTACTCTCCTTTTTGTATGGACACCTTTCACCTCTCAATCAACCTCCAACCTATTTGATTAGGTATGCCCTCCGACTTATGGCAAAACCTAGTGTTTTTTTTCAGGCTTTAACATTAGGGTAATAATCGTCAGTGTATTGTGGTTATTACAATCTGTTACAGATGCCTGTTGGTTATCAGGCTGGGTATATACCCACTTAGGGTAGACCAGCCGGTGACCGAACACTTAAGTGCTCAGGACAGGCCAGATCCAAGGGGGAGGGCTCCATTGTTTCTGGTGTCCAAACAAAACTTGAACCCCTCCTCTTGGCACATCTGACACACTAACAATTGTGAAAAACAGATTAGAAATGAGAAAGTTGCAGCCCCTCGCAGTAAAGGGGGTCAAGAACTTTTTTTAAAAACCACCAAACACTACAAAGGTCGGTTCCTAAACACCCAAAAATTTCCTTGTATGATGTTATGTTGCTATCAGAATTCCAAGATAATTTTTAGAACTTCAGGTGGTGCTCCTATAGCACTTTAAATCGTTTAAAATGAATAAAAAAAAAAGAAAGTTGTGAGGTTTGAAAGTAGGAGGGGTCCAAGGAAACAAAGGAAGGAAAAAAACACATTTTGAAAGCTTATTTTTCTTCTTGTTATTTTTTTATTAATCCTTTTCCTTCACACTTCAAAGATGATTTTTAGAGCTTGAGGTAACACTCCCATAACATTTTAAATCACTCAAAATGAAGCACATACGTTGAAAATACAAATAAGTGTTCAGTCATAGGCAGGAAATCGATGATGAGCTGGTCTACCCTACCTGGTGGGGGTGAAAAAATTAAAAAAATTGATGTTGGAATAGAACCTTGGTTCTGATTTTATTTTTTTTAAATCATCTTTCTAACCTCTGGTTCTTTCATGAAAACTGCCAGTTTTTTTATGTTTATGAAATAATTGGAACTGACTGTTCTCTGATTCTCTTTTTTTCTCAAAAAACTGAAAATTTCAAATTCTGTGTATAATTCTATTGGACTAAGTTCTTAAGAAAAGCTTCAAAATTAAGGAGTTTAAAATCATGTGCAAACTCTACATTGACTAAAGTGGAGATCTACTAGATTGGGATGATCCCTGAATGTTGTTACTTATGAAGGCCAACCATTTCATAACCACTTGGCCTATTGAATCACCAAAATTTGAAAAAAAAAAAAGAAAAAAAGAAAAAAGCACCAGATTTTTATACTTGGTTCAAGAAGGTAGCCAAAAATAGAGGAAGATGATTAAATTTTATATCTTGTTCATCACTAAATATGGCTAAATTTTCCATGGATGATCAGCAATTTGGCTGCATCACAAAATTGACAAACAAAAAAACACTGATACTTACAGAAGTTGAGAATGAATTGTCTTTGAAAGCTCACAAAATTTAAACAACTGTGCAACAGCAAATTATGAAACAAGAAGTTCACCCCCTAATGATTTTGTTCCTTATGGCAAGTCCAAACCTTCCTTAGATCATTCCAGCTGTGCTCACTATGTGACCCTGCAAAATTATTTCTCACATCCAAGTTTAGTGAATTATTTTTTTCCACCCCCAACTATAAAACTAAAATTGGGACTGCAAATAAGTTGGATACTACTAAGAACAAACCACATGGACCAATCATTATGATTGATGAATCAGGAATAGGGAGCAGCAGTCATGTCATATTTATTACACTATTCTCTGGCAGATGTTAGGATTTGCTCCGCCTTCCAATAGCCTCATAAAACTTTACACAAATGCTGGGCCAAAACCATTCTGCTGAGCCCAACTGGCATGTTTTGACTTTTCTTCATCTAATTTTAATTTGTCAGGACACATACTCAGCACAAGTGGCGGTTGCTCTGACTCGATTTAGAACTTCTCACTCAGATAAATGCACTTGGATGGAACATGTCCATTCCTGGTATGCATGCGTAATACTCCAGATGTCACTCACATGTTGGGTCAAGTTGGAACAAAAAATTTATGCCCAAATCCTACACCAATGTTTAGTCTCTTCCTCATGGTCGGAGCAGACAAAGTTGGATCAGTGCGAGCAACCAAACAAAAGAATGAAAACTCAAGACTACCCACTTGCTCAAATTTTGCACATTGCATGCATGCAGATCATCAAATCTTTTTGTCCTGACTCCCCCATCTCAAAGTGAGTCACAACCCATTCAACTCAGATGGCTTCACTTTGTGTGGACAAAAAGCAGCAGACACTATGCTGCTGCTGCCGCTTCTTCTTCTTCATCTTCTTTCTTCTTCTTTGTCTTCAAGTGAAAAGACTAGGACTACGAATTATATGCACATCAAATGATGGATACAGCAGTAGTAGTTAAAGAGTCACCCCCTACAAAGAAAAAGAATTGGTGGCCACATCCACATTCAGAAGTACACACATGCAGGCCCCTCCTCCTCCTTCTCTTAAAGACTGACATGACCTATTAAAATCAAGAGCTAGGCTACCAAGGTTGTGGTTGGAGCATCTCACCCACACCCTCTATTGGGGCTACCAGTGTTTGTTACATCCAACATAGAGTGCTAATTATTTCTCCATCCCTGGATTATTATTATTATTATTATTGTAATTATTTAAAAAATATTTGTGACATAGCTGAGTTGGTGATCATCCATAATATCACTTAGCCAAATTTGGTTATGAACAAGATACGAATATAAAAAAGCTTACGATTCCTTCACATCCTTTGGCTACGTGCTGGAACTAGATAGAGAAATCTGCCGATATATATTTTTTAACTGTAGAGATTTGGTGACTAGAAAACCAAAACAATGCATACTTTTAGCCATTTTGAAGATTTTACTTGGCCTTGTGGAAATCATCGTATCTTGTGCGAATTTACAGGTCCAAACTGAGTTGCATGCTATTTGAAAGTTATATCTCCTCCGAAGGAGTGTGTCCATGCCATTTTACTGGGGCCAATGAAGATACTCTTAGAGCATCTCCAACGGTGCTCAGTATGTGACTGCAGACAGTAAGATTTATTGCAGAAAAGTCAAAATGTGCCGGCTTAGCTTAGGAAATTGGTTTTTTTGCACCAAATTCGTGCAGCTTGCCGAGGCTAGTAAAAGGCGCAACACAGTTGTTCACCTCCCAAAAAGAGTGTAATGACTTGTACCTGACTGCGGCTCAGTATTTCTGATTCGTCGATCACAATGATTGGTCCAGGTGGTTTGCTGTTAGTAGTCCCCCATGAATATGCAGTTCGAGTTTCAGTTTTATTGGTGGGTTTGCGAAAAAAAAAAGCTAAACTTAGACATTTAATTTTACTATTCAGAGTTACATACTGAGTACGGTTGGAGATGCTCTCAATATCTCCCATTTGTGAAGGAACAAAAATGCAAACATAGATAATTGTATTGAGTTTCAATAGAGGAGATTGAACAACAATGGGACCAAAGAACCAAGGAGACAATACCACCCTTCCAAGATGTAAGGAGATTTGTTAATTATTATTCTTAAAACTTTACTTGGAAACTTGTCAAGAGCTCTGGTTTCAAAGCACATGAGAATAGAAAATGTTTTGGGATTCAGTTGTGTGTGTCCCCTAACACCAAGCTAATCATTTAAGACCTAAACTTATTTACCATGAAGATTTTATGTTAAGTTAACATTCACTTAATATTGAACAATCACCCATTTAACATTGGGTGCCACTTAAGATGCCACCTAGATTTTCACTTAACACTGACTTAACATTAGGTGTGAATGCACCTTCAGGGATTTAAAATATCAACAAAATATGTGATATTGGTAAACTTCAACTTAGCCAATGTTGGCACAATAGCTAGAGCAGAATTCACCTGTTGGTGTGATGGGTTCCCAGATCAAGGCAAAATTCACCTATTTCTATGACATAATTCCAGATCAAGCTACTCATAAGAAACACCAAATGTGTGATCTGCTCACCACTCAACAAGTATATAGTTTCAGCAATAATAACTATGGTAACCAACCATAGAAAGGAGGGGGTTGCACATAAACCATACTTTTGAAACATTCCACCCACCACTAAGTTTGAGCATAACATTTTACATCCGTTAGTATTTATTCTACCTTCTTATCTTCCATAATCCTTAAAACTATGACATATCCGCCCTCCAAGCATTTCTAGTACCACCATAATTTTAGCCAATTTTTGGGGTTTTATACAGAAGGTATTCTTTCAATGGGAAAGTGGGACTGGCTTCTTGCAGCTGGTGATGCCGAATGGGTTGTGAAATGGATCAATAAATTGAAAGATTCAACCTTGACTAAATGTGGAACATAGAGGTTTTTATTTCATTAGCAAATAAACTTTCCAAAAGCCATCATCCCTTGTAGTACTTGAGAATATGAGTCATTGATTTACTAGTGTTTCATGGGTCAACAACTAAGGTCAGGATTTTCTCTTCAAACCTTTAATGCCTCTTACAATTAGATCTCTCAACTCAGCCCCTTATTATATACTCAAATATCATCAAGATTTTGCAATGATAAACCCCAATCATCATACATTATGCAATGACAGTGAGGAATTTTTTATCTCCTTCTGAACTTAAGCCATCAAACAAGCTTCATACATGTACTATCTCTTTGTGAAAATAGTTGTGCTTTTTCTTGATAGTGACTAGAGTGCATCACATTTGAGTGGTGATAGGATGGAGACAGAGTTCAAAACTTTTTGCTTATTCGTCACTGTTTTTGCTAGATATGTCTACTGGGGACTCCAAAAGAGGGTTTTGTTTTGTTGTTTTTCCAAACTCACAACATCCTCAAGAACTAAAATTTTGCAGTTGCTGGTATTGTTGCTGTCCCCTTTGTCTGTCTGCATGTCTCAATATTGTAAGAGCAAGTCATGACTCATTTGTAACCTGGATGGTATAGTGTATAGTCCAATGTTTTTCTCATATTGACTTTTGAACATCTCAGCCTGGTCCTGGTATTGGGTATTTAAAAAAAAAATTCATACCAGCTTGGTTTAGGGTTTATGGTTCCAGTGTTGGGTCCTTGGCATATTGGGTCCTTTTGAAAACTTGCATGCCAACCTAGTCCTGATAACTGGGTCCAAGACCCACTTTTGGGCTCGAATCACAGAGGTATACACTTGATATTGAAACTGGTTTTTCTATGCTGGTATACATGGCTGGTGTATTGGTACTTGTAAGGCCTCAATATTGGTACCAATACCCCCCAGCCTAGAGGGTCCTTGATAAGGAGTGTTGATACCAGGAGCATGCCTATATACCCGACCAATACTGTTACAGTGAACCCATCATGCTTTCTTCCATGAGTCCAATATATTAACCTGAAGGATTCATATTGTTTGCAATCCTCAAGTTTTTGGGGAGCTACAACAGTCCTACTTAACTGAATGTGTCTACATGGCCAACACCCATATAAATTGTATTCGTCCTTTGGCAACATTGAGCATACATTTGTTGTTCAGATATCAGAATCCCATCAGAATCCTGACATAACTCCTGTCCTTCCCCTAGAAAATAAGTTCTCTCAAATGGACATACACCCCGAGTGCTTCAACTCCAATTAGAGTGCATCATCATGCTCATGATGATAGGTGCTTAAGGCACTTTCTCAGTTGGAGTGGATGATGACTAAGCCAAGGTTTTCTTTCATGCTAGTGATTTTTTTTTGTCAATTTTGTGATGTAGCCCAAGTGGCAATGATCTACAAGAAGATTTAATCAAATTTGGCTACAAGCTAAATATGATAGTAAACTTGTTTTTAAATCCCCCCCTTTTTTTGCTACCTACTTGAACCATGTATGGAAATCTGGTGACTTTTCTTAGATTTTAGTCAAATTCTGGCTACTAAAAATCTGACAAAAATTTGAGTTTAGCACCTTTAGTTTTTAATATGGCTATTAGAAATAGGAACAGGCCCTCATGGTTATCAGGATGGTTCTTAGGATTCATAATCACAGTTCTCAAAAAATCAAATTTATCAGTTATGGTATATAATCATGCTGGGCTTTCAAAACCAAAGCTGCTGCCCTGCAACAGTCAGTAAGACCTTGCATCTAGATTAGAAGTTGCTGATGGTACCTTTGAATTGAGTACTGATTCTTGGAAGAACAGTACCAGACCAACAGTCATGTGAATTCATGTGAAGTACCTAGAGATTATGTGAGTACATGTGTGGCAGTCAAGAAGCTCACAATTGTTACTTGCCTCAATCTCCTCCCTCCCTAAGGAGCAAGAAAGAGCAATTGGGTCACCTTACAGTTGCCACCCAAGCTCTTGCTGCAACTGGTGTATTAGCAGCACAGAGATAGAACTCTTTCTTCTGTGGGGTGCCAATATCTGAGTGTTTGCAAGATGTATGTATACATTGACCACTTCTTCTGGTATGCGAAGTCACAAATACTCAAATCTCAGGAGCATTATAATAGACATGCATACCAAACATACAGCGGAGAGGAAGTCTGATAGCACAGATCACATCATCCACTGCAAGACATTGCCAAAAGTAGAGACAACGTATGAATTATGTTCAGAAGAATTCAGACAATTCTGTTAACCTCTCCACTTTCATATGATGTCTCCAAATAGTTAGCTAATGAATATGAACAATTCCTTTCTAGGTTAAGTTTTTTGATTTGATGAGCCATAACAACACATGATTGACATTTAGCATATAGAAAAAAAACACCTGACTATCAAACTTTGCTTTGAGAGATACAAAAGCAGCATCCATCATACTTTGGGTCCCCACTGCACATCACAAATGCACATCACAACGTTACAAAAGCCAACTGCACATTGCACACACCTCTGCAGATTGGCTAACAGACTGTTCCTCAGAGTCCTACTTAATAAACTGAGCAACACCTCCCTAGTTGGGAGACACAGAGAAGATGGTATGACAGACAGTGTATGGTAGCAGGTCAGTACTGGATATTCACAGGAGACACAGTGATAGTGCTGTCTCCATCGAATATTATCAATCCTCTGACCCTTGCAACATCTCTTTGTAATCTGCAAACATTGACAGCAAGACATGGTAATGATAATAGTGTGCCCAAAGCATGAAGTCTGAGAAACATAAACTGCCCCCCCTCCAGCAATCAAGTAAACACACTAAGTGATTGGACTAGGTGCCCAACTGACACGACAATTTTATTGGAATACACTTTGTGCTGCGAGGACATCTACCTTTCACCTTCCGGAGTACACTTCATACTTCTTACCTGTACTCAATCTTGCAAGTTGAGGGATCCAGAGTGAACATTGATTCCATTTCCGTAGCTACACAAGAAGAACAATGATCAGCAGCCAATGGATTTGTATCTTGTAAACTTCCCCCTCCCTCTTGCAAAGACCCTGCAACTCATAAACATTTGGATAACATTCTGATTATGCTGTACTGCTCTAATTCAGAGATTCCCAGCTGATTACTCACATCTACACTGCAAAATTGAGTAATGTCATACTGCTTGCAGCAGCAATCCAATCACTACTTCAGCTGTCCTAACTTCGGTGCACAGCACCCCCTGATCATATGACATTGCTCTTAAACAGTCAGTCAGTTGGACAGTTGAGGTTGACGAACATGTCATATCCATGTTCCAAGCTCTTGCAAAAAAATATCCTTTTGTGGAGGGTTTCAGGAGAAATTGCATCTGCCAATAAGGGACATCTCACTGTTTCAGAACGCTCGAGCAGATTTGGAACAACCAAAACTGGTGTGCTAGAGCCTGGAGTTGGCCCTAGCTGGTCCCCTTCCATGACATCAAGAACTCAGGTTAACACATCACAGGAATGGAAGAAACTTTGGAATTGGCAGTAATTTGATGGACAGAATTTGCTACACCATTCTGGCGTTTAATTCCAAACAATGTGGCTAGTGATACCAAAAAAATTTCAGAGGGCTGCCATGGGCTGACATCAATTCATGAAGGGAATGACAGACAGTTACGGCATTGCCAGAACTCTCAATCTGAATCTGTTTATCTGTCAGCATTTGGAACCAAAGCTACAACAAGTTGAACATAACAGCTCAAATTTCGACTTCCAAGGTTACCTTGTAGACATATACCAATACATATGAGACCTAGAGGAATTGTTAGAGATGAGCTCAAGCACTTTTCATATCCACAACTCTAGTTGGGTGCTCTTATATGTAAAGAGTAAGTTTCTCTGTAACCAAAGGAGGAGGATAATTGCATCTCAAGACAACATAGACACTGTTTCCATGAAAAACCTGAGTAGACACAAGTAGTCTGCTGCTGTCATCATTCAATAACAGAAATGTGAAACATACTAAAATCTATCAGGGTTTGATTTCTTGAAACATTCATGAACTCACTTAGATAATTTACCCAATCTAAGCAATAAACCATATGATTGGGATCTGGTCACTTGGATCAGTACCTTCATTGTTGATTGGGCCTGTTGAGCTCTCTCACCATCCCCATGCATCTGCATACTAGTTGCCACACTATCACTCTCTCAGGTCACTACTCTTTGCATACCCTAATCATCTCACCCCCAATCACTAATCCACCAGAACAATTTCCCAATCCCAAAGAAAGTGCAAGGCAAAAGCCACCTACATACATGTTCAACCCTCTTCTCTTCCCCACTCCTCTTGTGATGTCCAACACTCTGCAGTCAGTGGGTTAATGCAACTTTTTGCCCAATCTTGCTTGCCCCCAGGGATACCCAGACCAAACAAAACCCCAAGTTTTTTTTGCATAGTCGAATGCCTACTAACTGCTGCACCCGAGTCCTCACACAATGCAATCTTATTCATTACTATTACAAGCACACCCCTAGGCTCAGACCATCTTACATTGACATCATTCCAGACATGTACAAATAAAACACTAAAGCAGTATGAACAACAGTGCCACTCTCACACCTGTTAAGGGAACATCAACTGTAGCATTATGATAGTGACTTCTCTATCACAACTTTGCCACTGACTTCATCAGCTCCCTACAGTGGGTAGAGCCCAGTGAAAAGACTAACCTAAGTTATGATAGTGACTTCTCTATCACAACTTCCCCACTGAGTTCATCAGCTCCCTATAGTGGGTAGAACCCGGTGTAAACACTAACGAATGTACCAAGTTTCTGCTGCAAATCCAGAGAAAACAGGAAGACTCAGCCATGCTACTGGCTAGCAACAAACAACACAAGGAGATAACAAAAAAGAGAAAGACACAACAGGATAGACAAAACACAAAGAAAAGGACAGCAGAGAAGAACAAAGACCAATTGGGGTTACAAGAAGCTCCCCATTTCCAAGACTATACAAAATCATGCAGAATACTCCAAATGTTGAAATTCCAAAAAAGAATTGTTCTTATTGAGCAACCCTCTAGTCCTCTTTAACATAATCTTTACAGGGTAACCTTTATTCTTCAGAAGGACAATAAGACTGACCATCTGACAGATAAAGAACTCTTTACAACTACAAAGCCTCAAAAACTGTAAATCTGACTATTGATAACTCCCAACTTAGCATTAATTGAGATACTGGAATGAACATGAGGCATCATTTTTCAAAATGAAACTTGAATCTGCAAGGAATCTACACTTTTTTTTAAAAATTCATATCTATTCAACAATGACTAACAAAAAACTAAGGCCTTGCTTGTTATGACTCAAAGATCACAGTGTCAGCACTTGCAGAGAGTCGCAAGCAACAAAGTCTTCAACTGCTTTACAACAAACTGGGACTCTGCTCTTGACCTTGAAATAGGCCCCAACGACAAAGACCCGGACAAGAAAAAACAGAAAAACAACACACTAACAAGAGAAGACAAAGAACTCTCCTAACCAGTTAAGACTTGTAAAACATGATTTTCCAAGGAGCTAAAGTCTTACTACTTTGAACGCACAAAAGAACCTTATAGGTAGCCACAACAATCTTGTAGAAAGTGTGATGGTTGGTTCAGAACACACGCATTCATTTATTGGACAGTGGAGAACAGAGGATGGTGTTGTACTAGGCACTGCCCTCCAATTTGCAGCTCCAGCCAGCCACTTGATCAGGTCTTCATGAAGGGCATCACACCTGTATGGTATGTAAAGTAGGTAAGGGGAAGGATATACTCATTCAACCATTCTTCAAATCTAGAAGTCCAAAATCCTGCACTGGAATGTAAAGCTGTTCTGGAAGCACTGAACACACCTAGTCAAGGAAAAACCCAACAATTCCAAACAACTTTGTTCTGAAAGAACACAATAAGTTTTGTCTCTCAGTCAATTGAATAGACTACACGTATGAGTCCTCCTAGAAACTTGAATCTTTTCACAAGGTGACAAACAAGTCTGCATTGTGGATTCCTGCACAGGATAAGGAGGATGAGGTCATTGCAAAGGACATTCCACTGAAAGACTTGGCATGGCAGCATCTGTACAAAACAAGTCTACAGACCTTGAGATCATGTGAAGGCTCCCTTTCCAGAGCTACTCTTGTTTTGCCACTAAGATCACTGTTGGATTTTTATTGTCAAAAGATGTGAAATGTATGGTAAAGCCAGGAGCTAGTGACATGGTTTATTGCATGTTGATAGAAACAGATGTGTAGTCTGTGTATGAATACTATGATACAGATGATCATTTACACTGCAAAAGCTTTTGCAGGTCTTTCTATTGCAGAGTGATCATGTCTTGTCAACTGCAAAGTTTGACCAGAATTTAGACACTGCTTCTGTGGCAGTCAAAGTGAGGATGCATGTTCCAGAAGTGCAGGGAGGAGGAGCAGAAATGGAGCAGTGTTCTGCTGGCAAGCTTCCTGAGACTGAGGAGATACCAGAGGGCATGCCAATGCAGACAATGGAAGCCATCAAGCAGATGCCTCTGATGAGCTCAAAAAGACTTGCATTCACCCCCTCTAGACATAGAGTTTCTGCCACTTATTGAGCAAGAGGAGAAGCAGCACAGTCTTTCTATGGAAAGTAATGAACTAGTTGAAGGTCTTCTGGAGGATCTTGAATGCCTGAAAGCACTGGGGAAGTTTGAGGCTGGTGCAGGACCTGAACATGGGGGAGATGTTATTCTTGAGACACGGTTATTTCAAGTCCAGTGTAAAACCAGTGAAAGTGGCAAGGCTGTGTGGCCAGCAAAGCCTATTGATGTGAGCATTATTAAAACAGAAGAGAAAATAACAGTCAAGGTGGAAGAGAAGAACCCACATTTGTTGACAGGTGTGACAAGCTTCATGGTCACAACTTCAGGGCTTGCAGAGGGTCACAACACCAGAGCCATGTTCTAGAGGGTCAAGAGCAAAAGGGATGCTAAGTTCTTCAAGCAAGAAACAATTAGACATCTTCGTTCCTCCCCACACCTCATTCAAGAGACAATGAAAAAAATGCTTGAGAACTCATTTAGCAAGGGATTGAAATCCCCACAGGGCTGCCGACAAAGTTCTGAAGTCCAGCCCTGTCTCAGGAAGAAGAAGAAAGTGGCAACATGTTGACATGGAATCAGCAGATTCAGGTTCTAGTGGAGGTAACAAGGTCACATTATACATTGTGATGCTAATTTATGTTAATAACTAAGAATGCATCAAATCAACTCTTTCCTGTACAAGTGAAATTGTCTTGGTTTTCATATCCACAAAGTCTTTACAGAAATGAGTGTCAAAAATCTACAACAGTGGTTACTGGCATGCCCAAAGTCCTGATCATTAGGCATGCAATTACTTGGCCCCTTTGCCAATGCATTTTGTGCAATTTTGGCAATTTGTCACCAATATGAACTTTTGATTCAAGACTTGTGATCAGTAACCAGTAATGTCCTATCTTTAGCTCTATGTATTAAATTCTGCTGCAGATGCCATCTTTGGTTAGAAGACATTTTTTGGAGGGATGCCTTGACCCAGCAGCAGTGAACAACTAGAGGTCTGTCTGCAAAGAAGACGAAGATGGGGGATGGCCGTGGCAAACCAGCTTCAGAACTACATTTGAATACAAGCTGTTGTATGGAGACGGGGTTTGACTGTGTGGATGGTGAGCCCCATGCTGCTGCTGCTAAACTCTGCAGTGCTATGGACCTGGTCCTCTCTGTGTTGGCCATTATGACTTCAATTCTTAACATACAGCACCAGGTCAGTCAATAAGTTCTTAAAAAGTGGCCAAAATACATGAGAGATCACTTGGTAAATCCCTTTGTGAATGGACCTCAGTTTGTGCAATAGGTACACACCTGATGGACCATGACCCTACACTCAGACACAGGCTCCAAGTTGATTGTATGAAAAGAGATCAGTTTCTGATTGATAATATTCATCGATCTTGCTTTAAAAGATCTGCACATTTGCCACCAAACAAAGAGCTGACTGTCTGCATTTTAATGTATATATGCTGGAGCAAAAGCTGCAGTTGTGGCATCCTCTCCTACAGCCAAGGGTGCTTCAAAAAGGAGTTCAAAGAAGTCCTGTGCAACTCATGGTACATGTCATGGGCAGTTCACTGTCACCTGCTGATTTTCAACCTTTTCATCTGTTTCTGTTTTTCACACATCATGAAATCATAATGGGATTTAATAGACAATTGCAGTGTGCATCATAACTGGATCATGTGTAGATCTCCCTCTGCACTGCTATCTCCCCTTTCACAACCAGACATGATCATGAATTGGACATATTCTGATGGACTGAGCAAATTGGTGTCTACTGCAGTTAAGTTGAGCATAAAATCATTGCTGTTCCAGAGCTGTTTGTGGGCTTACCAGAATCAGCAAGTGTTGCCAATTTGAAGGTAAGCTAGGACTGGCCAGTTACTGCTAATGCACTGAATGAGATGCTTTATGATTTATGCATCAGCTGGCAGACAATGTATAGCAATCTGGGTGTAGGTGTTCCTGTTGAACCATTCTCTACAGTAAGTGATTCTGTGGTCTAGCCTTCAGTGACCACCAGTCTTTCTGTTGGAACTTAGACAGCAGTTATGGGTGTGGCAATGAGTTCGCTGGGAGGGGGACCTTCAAGTTCAGGTGTTGATGCAAGGCAAGAAGGTGCCTGATGAGGGTGCCACCCTCCTGCAAATGGGCATATCCTGTACTGCAAAACCAGAATCCCTTGATTTCATGTTGGAGCCCAGTCCTTTACCCAGCTCCCCATCAACAATTCCAGAGGACCCATTGCTGGTTCTCTCCCATGCTGTCAACCAACCATCACCGTGCCAGGTATATCTATAACCTTGGTTGCTATTTCAACTGTGTGCTATGTATCATACACTGAAGAAACACATGAGCATCTCCTCAATCAGCAGGTGGGTCAACAACAGATTGTGTACTCATCATCGTGCATTTCCATAGCTCTGATTGTAGTATGGTTGGCCAGCTCTGTCTGCTCCATGGTGGCTCCCAAGTCTCAATTGAGCCACCACCAATTTTTGAGCTTTCTGATGTTCTTGTTCCTCCCGCTTCAGTCTCTCTGCTCTTAATTCCTCCACCGTCTTCCTCTGCTTTTTCTTTCGCCTTTCCTCTGATCACACCAAATAATCCAACAAACCTTCAGATTCTTCTTCATAATCCACACACCCCATACTGTTCAGAATTCCATGACATATTATATACTTACATCAGATTACAGTGCTTGCAAAGTTTTTGTGGCTAGGGTTTCAAGGTTTTAGTATGATATGTTCTGCACATATCATACTGTGCAGAACAGACACCTGAAAGCATGCAGCCACATGTGGAAGAAACCCTACTTACCAGTGCTTGGTCTCACATCCTGTGTCGCAGCACCTTCGTCCCCTGTTCTGTCAATCATGAAGGTTTTGGTCGAGTACCATGGCCTCTTTCCATTCTTACCAATCAGACCATAGCCAAAACCATATACTTCATCATCAGCGCCAGGAGCTTTTGCTTCTTCTTTCTTCGCCTTCTTGTCTCTGAAGTCCCTGAAATCATCTCTGCCTTTGCTGCCCCCAACCCTACCTTCCCCTCGCTTTCTTTCTTTCCCATGATCTTGAGGCTTCCCTCCTCCCTGCCCGGAGCCCTCAACGATCTCCTCCACACCCGAAAAGAAATTGAAGTGTTGTGGCCGCTGCTGCTCAGCGGCGATGATGATGCTTGATACCTTCTCTTCATTGCTGGCAGCCACAGCACCGTTTCCAAGCTTTGGCAGATGATCCTCTTCTTCCTCCCCTTGTGTGATCCTTGGTTCTTGAACCCTAGTGGTGCCTGTGGATGTGGAGGACTTAGCTTGAGCAGCGGCCGCTCGCAGCTTCTCCAGACGGAATTCTGCGTCTCGTTGTCGGGCTTGCTGCTGCTGGATTGCTTCTTGACGTGCAGCTTCCTCCTCATCTTTCCTCACTTTCTCTCGATTATCAAAGTTATACACGTTCCAACTTTTCTGCGGCAAAATATTGAGACCACCATGTCCCCCCATGTCCACAAGACAAAACCAAACAATACACACACGCTTAACAACAAAGCTTGCTCTGATAAGACTCTCTGCTCCTACCTCCAAGATCCCACACCACCAAGCTTTCTTTGCTGCTATCACTTTATCCTTCAAAACAATATCAGGAAAATCCTCGCATGCAGAAAACCTATTAGGGTTGCGGGCAACAACAACAAACAAATTTTGCTTCCTTCCCTCTCATTTGGGGCGAGAGCCCAGGGGGTGTGGCGTTGCTTCTAAAGACTCGAGCAAGGTACTGTAATGGAAACGAAGCTCCACTACACTTCTTTCTTTCTTTCTTTGTCAATGATTGCAGAGCTGCCGGACTACTACTTCACGGAATGCAACCGGATTGGAAGATCGTAGCAGTGATTTCTCATTTTTTTTTAAAATGCTCCCTATGATCTGAACGAAAGGAGAGAGAGCCGGTTCATCTTTGTTACAAGAAAAACAAGATCGGGAAGCTATTCACAGGTGTGCTTTCCGACTTTATTTGCTGTTCTCTATCCCTTTGATCCGAAGGAAAGTAGAGAATTGGAAGCACTTGGATTTACAGAAAGACTTGGATTTTTTGGCCTCTACATCTGTCGGTCTTTGTTCTGTCTGGAGAGAGAGAGTTCGTGACTTCTATATCATACCCTAATGTTGATTTGTAATTGTCAGGTTGAGTACTTATAATGTTTTTCCTTGCACCTGTGAACCTTAAGGTAGTAGCTTTGCAAGGTCCACTTCTTTTCATTAACTGAAATTTTAAAAATTCAATGCCAGTGGGGTTCACTGGACTGGCCTTGTCTTGTTGGGTCACAATAGTTCTATTCTACATCAACTTGTTTGGGGCCTGGCATTTAGGTTGAGATTTTACCAGTTTTGACCAGATGATACAAGAGAGCATTGGGGAGGTAGTAGTCTATTACACAATTTTCCTAGCCTCCATCCTTTCTAATTTTAGTACTTCTTCTCCTCAATAAGCTATGTATTGATTTGGGTTGTTTTCTGATTTCTTCATTTCATCAATTCGGTCCTCTGTTCTTAGTATTCAACATCAGAAAGTCTTGTGTTCAACTATCCCAAGTGGTGTGCTATGTGGAGAAATTTGTATTTTGACAAGTCTCTCAAAGACTTTGATGGGAGTAATACCTTTCTTTCATGTTGTAATAAGAATTAGGCATATGTCTGTCTTTTGGTTATTATAGAAGCTGCTGGGTCACCAAAAATTATGGCCTCAGAGTTTGATGAAAGCTGCTTCTGCAATGAATGGGAATTTACTAATGTCAATGTTTGTGGTTATGCCAGGGTGGGTGGTTGGTGCAGTTGACTTTCTTTCAATGTTGCTAGAGGTTAATCTCTCATCTAAGGTGTCCAACTCGTTGGTGTTATGATATTGCAATCTATGTTCAGATGGAATGTGCCTCATAATGGTTGCTAAATGGTCCAAATTGTCTAGTGGGTGTTTCTTGGTGTTGGAGCAATGGAAGTAAGAATTAAAAGTTCTCCGTTTGCAGAAAGCTCCATTGGAGATCTTCCAAGCTACATATGATGTGTCATTTAGTCCATCAATTGAAATTGCAGTTCAAATTTGACCAGGAAAAACTGGGGTTGTAAGTTGGATTCAAATTATGAAAGTAGCATAGAACTTTACTGTCCTCTATAGCCTTTTTTTTTTTTTTTTCCAGGTTGATCTGTCACTGTCAACAGTTCATTGAGCTTCTACTTCATGCCATCATTAGCTTCTTGGTGTAACAGTTTGCCGACTGTATTCAATGGCAATCAAGATGAATGTTTTTTACATCCAAGCTGGCCTATAATGCCACTCCATTCAGTCTTTCTTTTGTCTTGTACTCCACATACAGGCACTTTGTCATGTTCACCTCTGACTTGATTACCCATTCACAAAAGAATATAAGACCCCATATAAGATTGGTTTTTGGCCGAAATTTGTAGAAGAACTACATTCTATCCCTACACATCGTTTTCTCATTTGTGCATATTACTATACAGTTTACTCGACTTATCTTTCACCACCAGCACACCATTCAAGGAAACCTAAAAGCCTTCTACTTGTATAATTAGTCTTCGTAGATACCTACCTATCTTATTACAAAGTGCAACTAGGCAAGAGAATTAACCAACTTTGACTGTGCAATATGCATAATGTTGTGGATTGGACCAAAAGGTCAATGGTATCAGCAGCAACAAACTGTCATACTGCTGCCACCAAAGTAGAGATCCTTGAGTTTGGGTTCAGAAAGAGGAAGAAGAAGGGCAATACTTTATCTGGTTGAGAGGGCAGTAACCAAACAAGAGAGCGAGAAATAGGTACAGCAAGAGGAGATGTGAACATGCATCCCAATTTCCATTCACTACTACACTCTCTCTCACTTCAGTACAAAAATTTGTACTCCATTCTTTGTAATCCTTGTTCTTTGCCATGAATCTGAAAAAAATGGAAAGGTGTCTACTTCACAATGGAACAAACTCTAGAGGTACCTCCAATGTTTACTTCTCATTTGTTTGAAGTAAACATCTCATTCCCCATCACTCCCTTGCTCCATTTGGTACAATCAGGAAAGAATTTGTTGCGGTGTTTGTTTTACCCTTCTCATGACATTGTATGTTTAATGACCCAGTGTACTCTATCTTTTCTTACAGCAAAAATGAAGAAGTTCAAATTGACTTGGGAAACATACAGTCTAAGATCATTTCCACTAAGCTTTTATCAAACCATCTTCACTACAGTTCTTGCACAACCCTTTGCACAAACACAATAACCAACATTGTACCTCAAAAAAATGGAATCAGCAAAGCAAATTTTCATAATTTTCCAACTAAGAAATCTGATTTTCAACTAAATAAAAAAGAATTTTCAGCTTTAAAAAAAGTCCCAAGCAACATAGTCAAGGAATTTTTTTGCAAAATCTCCCAAAAATATCACCACGTTTCCAAAAAGAAAGTTATTAACTAGGTAACCATCAAGAGAATGCTGGTTACCTGACATAAACTTCTATTCAAATGTTTGGAAGTAGTCATGTAACCCTCCAGCAGATGGATTGAAAGATTTGTAACTTCCTCCTACATGAATGAAAAAATTTACAACCCTCTCCTAAGTGGATAGAAACTCACATTCTCTTCAAGATTCAATATTTCCCTTCAATTTTTGGATTTATTTGAAAAACTATTTTCTGAAATTATTAAAGTTTTTGAAATTATCTTATTTATGGATGTAAAAGTGATGGGTTCTATCAGTGCTCAAATGAAGCTCAAAAAATGTAAGATTTTTATTTTTAAAATGTGAGATTTGTGGCATTTACAAATAATTTAAAATTTTAGCATTTTTAGCATGGTACTAACTTGAGGGCTGGTGGGTAGGTAGGTAATAAAAATACCAACTAAGGTAAGTTGTTGAGAAACAAGGGAAATGGAACCCAATGAAATTTTTTTTCTTGCCCACCCACTATCCATCCCTCATGGTGGACTTGCAAATATTACTTCATGCCGGCCATTGTTATTATCACTCCTACTGTCCTTCTGATCTTGCCAAGCTTGTAGTGGAAATTGTTGGTATTGGCGCAGTTTTGGGGATGTCCCCATTGCCCATGCTTGAAATTATTCATCTTGTAAATGTGAAAGCTGACCCTAACATATAGTATAACATTTCTCTCTATGCAATTAAGCTTCAAAAAGCTTTTAAAAACATTGTGTACTACCCCATGGCTCCTCCTCCCACCAATGACAGGGCCCCTAGTGGCTCATTAGGGTGATGATAAATGTTCACCCTAACTAAATTGTTTGGCAACAACAATAACAAGCACCTTATTGCATAACGATTTTGCCCTTTCAATGGTGTCCATAAGGATGATAAATGTTCAACATACTAAATTAGAAACACATGGTGGTTAGCATGGTGAAGCCCAAGTGGATCCTTCAATGGTACATGAAATGTTTCTACAGTGGACTCTACATGACCTTAGAATGTAGGGATACCAAACTTTGGCCCGTTTTTTGGTGCATTGCAATGTCTCTACCTTGAAGGGTAGAGCTAACAAATTGGTCCAGACTATACTAGATTTTGTGCACAAACCAAGAATTGATAACTATTTAGGGTTCCAACTATTTGGCAATAACAATAATAACTTGCCACAAGCTTCTTACACAAACCAAAAATAGAAAAATTGTTAAGGTTTCCATGTTGGGTCAATGATTCTCATTCCTCTCATCAAGCCACGAACAAACTACAACAAAGTTCTTTTTGCACAAACCAAGAATAGAAAATTTGTTAGGTTCCTGGCAACAATGATAACTGAAAATAAATTGTGCCAATTCTTCGTGCACAAATAGAGCATAGAAAATTTGTTAGATTACCATATGCTTGTGCAATTGTCATTATTTTTTGTTGAGTTTCTTAAAAGAAGGCCAAGATGATGTGAATTCAAGACAAGATGTTTTCTTTTGTATTCCACCAACAACTTTTAGCTACACCCTTTTGTTTTGTTTCCCCTCTTGAATAGTATTGATGTTTATTACTAATTTTTCAAGTTCCTTGTTGTTGTATGAAGGGTTGGGATTCTTTTTCTTTTTTTGGTTGCAAGCTTTTGAAATGGGTACAATTTTCTTTAATTACAAACCAAGTCCATTGTGCTTTTGATGTTCAAAATCATGTAGGGTTATGTTGCACACATCATTAATTGAAGTAGTCCAATTTGATTCCATATACCTGATATGTGAATGGTATTAACTATTGTGATATAATGCAAAGTATACATATATTATAACAAATATCATAAGGATGGAATGTTGTGGGCAAAAAGAATTAGGGCATCTTACAATAAGTTCTAATTTTATTCTTTATTTGTTACAAAATTATCACTAGTTGTTGGCCATCTATATCCACCTCAAAAGAACTTTACACTTGTTGAGGTATTTTCAATAGACAAAATTATGTTCATGTTTGTGTACTAAACATGGAGAATCAATGTGAAATTCATGAAGAATGCTAGATTATTGGATTATCAATCTTGGATTATGTTGAAGAACTTGATGCAGATGTTCACAAACAAGGATGTATACATCATCATGAATTTATTTTCCAAATGGGTGACAATTTAATCCAATGGATATGGTGCATCCATGGAATAGGTGTGTTGGCACAAGGAAAGAGATGGTGTTTTTTAAGTTAAGGGTATATAAGGTTTGTAGCTTGGTGAACAAAGATATAATTTTTTTGATTCACAAATATGCCAAAATAATTAGTTGTATGCAAGAAATTATCACAAAAGCCAAGAAATCCATGATTATTTTAACCTTATTTTTGGTTTGTTAGTATGCCAAATAGTTCATTCCTTGCAAGAACTGGTCGTGAAAGCCAAGAAATCAATGGTTGTTTTGAAGTAAAGAAAACAAATGGCCTAAATTTGTAGGATGGCACAAGATCATGCAATCAAATGGGAGGAAGGATGTATTGATGTGATGTCCAAAATTGAAGAACGGTGTAAAGATCTAACATTTGTTACATCCCTTGTTCGGCTCGACATTGATCACTACCTTTGGCTTCACAAATTTGAATCTAATTTGGCCATGTGCATTCAATCACCATTGTTTCCATTATTACCTAGTTGCTCCAACAAGGAGGTTAATATCAAGAGGAAACTTGTTCAAAAACACATGTGCAACAAAAACAATAGTCATCAAATCAATGTTTGTGATTTTTGTCACATGATTTTACAACCAAAATGTGAAAAAAGACCCACTCCACACCTTTTGAAGCAACTTTCCGAACAAGTAATTAGGGCTCCTCTTCACATTGTCTTATCTATGTGGTCTTCTTCCAAGCATGTTTGATGTGAGAAAGTTGTCAATGTATTAATCTTTCCAATCCTAAAATTTCAACTTGTTTTATTTCATCATGTGTTCTAGTTTACACTTCCTACATTGTATTTCTTACTGGAAACTTTGAGAACCTTTCACCAAGTACAATTTAATTTTATTGAAATGGAATTGTTTTATTGCAGGAAACTCTCGAAAAGATGTTTCAATATATTGAACCTGAAAAAGAAAAAAATCATCAAGTCATTGTGCAATCTTCCTCCCCAACTACTCAATTATATAATGATGGTTTCAAGATAGAAAGATACAATGAGCAAA
>Ga0116231_10006885_pt1 | contig 21274 bp, 6 predicted proteins | sample S1TSphgellanicum_2_FD_89695 | JGI IMG/M metagenome (GOLD analysis project Ga0116231, IMG submission 89695) | Host-associated microbial communities from peat moss isolated from Minnesota, USA - S1T2_Fd - Sphagnum magellanicum MG | ecosystem: Host-associated > Plants > Peat moss > Unclassified...
CTTTACCCGCGAATGTTTACCAAATTACACTGGTTGATCTATAAATTTTTTAAAAATTCTTTAAAATTCTTGCTTCTTTGGGCTTCCATAACATTCTCGCACCAAGAATGTCATAACTATGAAATAATAAGGTCATACATTTAAAAAATGAATTACGCCAAGCTCAAACGTAAGTTCAGCAGGATGCCTTCATGATCCAAGCATTAGAGTTGGTCGAGTCCAACTTTGGGGGAATGAAAAGTTGGTGAAACTAATCCCTCACCAAAAATGAAAAGCACAGAACTCAACTCCCTACCTTCCAAGACCAATTGTTAATCATTCAAGTTGACCTAGACCATATGTAAGTCAAAAGGGCAAAATTGGTTGTGGAGTACCGGAAAGTGGAGGCCAACTGGAAATCACTAGAACTCATTGCTATAATGGATGTGCGCAAGCTCAAAATTACAACGGATTAAGTTAAGCATCTTGAGAAGGAAAGAGTGGACTTAAACATGAAACACGTTCCCATGCAAATGATTTGAAGAAGTCTATTGAAACCATCAAGTGCTTGCAACTTAGTATCCAAGATTTATCTTGGCATGTTCTCATCACCCAGAAACAACTGGATGACCTACAAATGCAAATCCAAATGCTCACTTGAAAAATTGAAGAAACAAGTTATTCCTTCCATTGAATGGTTGAATTGGAGGTGATCAAAACCAAAAACACATTCATGAAGGTGGAGCTCCTCATTTATCAGCAAAAGGTTAGAAAAAATTGAACTAAACACTGGGAATTGTACAAGGCACAAATTACCAAAATCTTGAACAACACCTTCACCAATTACCGAAAAGATGAAAAACTACTATGATTTTGGTTAGTTGGCTATGCCCAAGCTTTTCTAGACTTTGTTGTACCACCTTTTGTTCCTCCTTTAGTTAAGACAATGTCTAGAACTAGATATGGAACGATCGATATGGGAGGAATAGAAGAAGGAATTGAAACCATAATGGAGGTGGATTCCATTGCTACAAAAGTGGCAACCCAAAGCACTTAGGTTATGCTTGATACCACTAAAGATACTACCAAACCATGCATCCCTCCACCCTATCCACCATTGTAGAAATTGAAGAGGGTACTGAAAACCTTTAATTGAAGGATGACATTAGAGTTGTTCCACTGGTAGAGTAAATAGTTTTTTAGTAAAAGTAAGACAATTTTACTTAATCTTGAGGACGAGATCCAAAATAGAAGGGAGGATAATGTTAAGGCTAGAAAAAAAAATTGGCCAATTTTGAAAAGTTATAATTTTATACTGAAAATTAGACTTTACCGAGTTTTGATATAAACTGATTTTACATTTGTACCAATTTTACATTTCTACCGAATTTACGTTAGAATTGATTTTAGGTCACTACCAATTTTAGGTTAGAATTGATTTTGAGCTACTACTAATTTTAGGTTTAAATCAATTTTAAGTTACTACTAATTTTAAGATATTATTGGTTTTAAGTCACTACCAATTTTGAAAAGTTGTTTATCAATATAACCAAAAAATTAATTGTTGCCTCTAATTTTAGTTCCAAGTTCTAGATGTCAAATAAGGTTGGATAACTTGGAGTTTAGGATAATTTCTAGGGATTTTCATTTTTTTTGGATCCCCATTATTTTCTTACTAACTTGAAGTCTTCTCTTGGCGAAGTTCAAGGGGTCTTTTTGGCATATCTTTGTTTTGGATTCGATTGTAATGTATTTTGGCATTTTGGAGTTTTTCACATGGAGTGAGTCATGGTTTTGCTCAAGTTTTGGCTTTGCAAAGTGTGTTGAAGTTGTTTTTCCCACTTCTTGTTGTGATTGCAAGCTTTAGAGATGTTGCATAATTATTTATTGTTATTTATTTATTTTCTTTAAAAAGAAGTGGTCTAATTGTTTTCCACTTATTTTTAAGTGACTATTTGTCACTAAATATTAAGAGATTTGAGGTGTTCAAGTCTATATTGATTTTCAACCAAATACCCAAAAACACCTAGGAATTCATTGAGTGGGCTTAACAAACATTTATTAAGAATCTTGCCTTTTAGTTTAAGACATGTCCTATGTGGCAAAATATTATCTGTCAGTAAAAACATATTTTGCGTTGCCACATCATTCATGGTCGTTGTCATCCTAGTTGTTGTATTGGGAGATAAGTTAAACATAGTTGTAACATGAACTTGTGAGCAAAACACAGGTGGTTAGATATAATAATTATTTATATACTACAAAAAATTTCTAACAAAAGATATTTTAACCATTCTAACAACATTATTATGAAACAATTATTCTAAAAACACAATGAAAATTAATGCATAATTTGTAGATGTATACTACAAAAGGTTAGGTAATTAAGGGCATCATTATAGGAATGTAAGAAAAGAATGCGAGAAATTGACAAATATGTTGTAATGAATATCTATCTAGAACCGAGTAATGGTATTCTCCATAAAAAAAATAATTGACGTTGTCATAAAATCCAATAGGTCTATGGCCATTGTTACACATGTTAAAATATAATTATAATGCAAAGCAAACCATGTATTAATTATTTGAAAAGTGGGTATTTAATTCATGAGTTTAAATAAGGCCATTGACATCAATGACATTTCAAAACCATGAAAAAGTGGTAGGATGTGTATTTGTTTGTGTGTGTTTAGTTCTATGATCATGACCACTTGAGGAATAATGAATTTTAAGATTTATGATTAGCTAGATCACTAAATTTTCTTTCAAGAGTGACAAATGAAAGTTTTGATTTGCTTGAACAACTACATCCAAATGAGAACCATAGGAAAGTAATTTGCAAGTCCATCAAATGAACTAACAAACCCAACTAAATATTGAATTATTTTTTTGCCGATTACAATCTTGGAAATTTGTATATGGATTGAACTAGGACAAATTTTATTCAAAATATTAAAAATACTTTAGATATAATAGTTGACACTAGATTCCACAAAAATATGTTGAACACAAACATAATGTACGATATAGAAGGACAAATGAAATATTTATGGCCATTTAAAAACTATACAATTGGGAAATGGCTTCAAAAATATTTAAAATTATATTCATAATTAGAAAACACACTCCACACAATATTGATCTCACTTGCAATAAATACATAAAGTGAAATTTGTTATCAAGTAACCACAAACTTTATTGGAAATTGTTTATGTATTGTTAAATATTGTTTCGGTATTGTTAGGTGTAATTTCCCCCTATAAGGCATAACAATCATTAAAAATATTGACAATACAAATATTTATATACATTTGTGTGTCAGGTTGTTAAACTAATAAAATTGAAAGGTTTGATTTGATACCAACACAACCTTTTTGATATAATGGACATCAACATAAGTTATTTTCGAAAATCTCCAATTAATTATGTTTCCAAAATACATGTACATTAGAACTTTGGGTAGAGACATTCTCAAAAATAAATGTAATGTTGAAAGAAATAAGGAAAGATATAATCTTTGTTTGGCATCCATATAATGTTTACAAGCCAATATGTTTTTCTAATCACAAATAACCCAATTCTCTTGCAAAATTTTATAGATGTAAAAGATGGTTTGCTTGAAATTTCCAATAATCATCTAAAATTTGAGGTCATTTTGAAAGCAATGATATATTAAATTATCTTATAGGGAAACAATAGGTTTTTAATTTTCTCTAAAAAAAAGTACTTGTTTTTTATGGGAACAATTTATGAAACTTTGATTTTCCTTAATGTGTGCTTCAATCATTACAAGGTAGAGGTCATTCTTACAACCTAGATTTTTTTTTGTGAAAACCTATGCAAAAATAAAGATTACCTAGAGAACATGGAATTGCATGGGTAGAATATATAATTGGTCCCAAAACTAAGTTTAAAATTGGAGCGAGCATTCAAACAATCATTCTTGTTTAATAAAGATTACTCCAACATTATGGTATGTACAAACTTCAACATAAATACTATAGGAGTTCCAGGAATATGAATTAAAAGGAACTTTGTGTGAAAATTGAAATAAAAGCAAAGTTTAACACAAAACATAAAAACATCATTAGAGGTCTCCACCCAACCTTAGGACCACCCAATGAGTTCATAAACCCAATGATCCACTCCCGAGCTCAAAAACAAATCCTAAACATTTTTTAATGTTTCATCATCAATGTAACTTCTAACTTTTGGATCATAACCTTAGGAACCTATATGTGAAGGAGGTGAAGCTAAAGATGTTATAGTCAAGGCTTGAGATTCAACATATGATGGTAGCAAAAAAAAAATGGTAGGATCCCAGAACATTTCATCCTCCCCAAATGAAACGAAACTCTTTGATGGAGAAGACATTCTACAAATAAAAAGAAAGGAAAGTGTCAAGCATACAATAGAGAGAATTGAAGGAATGCATAATATTGATGCAAGTGGATAACTTACTCACAATCAAGTAACCTCCTCAAATGTTTCTTGACATGAGAATCAATATTAAAACTATGAACATGTTTAATGTTAGGCTTGACCATGGCTACTTCAACGAAAGGCTCCAACACCTCCATAAAAACTTCCATATCCAACTCCAAAGCCAGAATGTGGTGCCCAAGGCTTTGGCAAGCCTTGACAATGTTACCTACAAGATGTAAGATGGTTAGACATAACTTTTGATGCAAAGATGATAATGAATTTTTTGAAGAAGGACACATACCTATGGATGCAGATAAATTTGTAACAGAGGATCCTATCTTGGAACAAACATTTATCAAGGCTTGAATAATAACAAGACGCATTTCTTTGCGGCCCTAAAGGGCATATCAGCCTTGGATACAAACATAGAAGCCCTATCCGTCCAATTATACAACATGTCCTCATTTCCAACATCAATAAAATTGTTCACAAAGTCATTAAATGTTGAAAAAAAGACAAATCTCGCGAAGCTCCCATTGGGGACCTTAACAAAAAGAGTTGCATGGTTGAAGAAAGTCTGCAAAATTAAAAAACAGATTTTAGTTTAATGAAAGACAAAGAAAAATACAATGAAAGCTTAAGGGATTATGATGGAACCTTAAGAGATGGGTCTTCGTTGCTCATGAATGGTAATGAATCCACCACAACCCACTTCATCCAAATCTAGAATCCATAGTTCTCCACATAAGATTTAACCTCCTTTAGAATTCTGAGGTCATCTAGGTATAACAAGATAGCCCCATCAAAAGCCAAAAACTTCTCGATAAAATCAAAGACTATAATAATGTATTCATCAACCTTTTAATTCCAAGTAGGAATATCAAAAAGGTTGTTTAATATGTTTCCAAGAAAGTTTACAATGACAAGCTGAACCTTGCCACCAAGATTCATTTGCATAGAAATAAAAGAAAAATTAGTGTCAAGGACATGAAGAACCATAAAAACAAAGGTTAAAGGAAAGGTCTAAGTTTAATTTCCAAACAAGGAACAAGATAAAATTATGTGATTGAAAAATAAAAACACAAAAATTAAAAACAAAAACACAAGATGTGTAAAACAAAGATGAAAATGAATATTTATTATGTTAACATATGTAAACATGAAAATGAAAAGAACATGATAAGGTTATGGTGTAAGATCATGCCTAAAATTGGTGTTGAATATATTGAAGGAAATGAAGGTTCCTACTTCTATTTATACCGCTTTGGGGACCTAGCTCAAAGATGCATCCAAATATGCTTCTATGTGTGCATTAAGTAAAAAAGCTTCTTGAAAAGCTTATTAATTTAGAATCGACTAAGAGTTAATTAAAACTTAATTGACAATTAACTAGGATTACATTAAAAGTCAACTAGGATTTAATTAAAAGTTAACTAAAAGTTAAATAAAATTTAACTAGGAATTAATTAAAACTTAATTGGGAGTTAACTAAGATTTAACTCAAAGTTGATGAAAGGTTAATTGGGAGTCAACCCAAACTTAACTAAAAATTAACTACGAGTTAACAAAAAATGAACTAAGACTTAACTAAAAGTTAATTAACAGTGAACTAAAATGAAACTAAGAACTAGGTACAAGTTCAATACAAGTTATGGATGAAAATTCAAAAGAATGAATCCCATGGGATTGGCATCTGTGAGAGTTAGTGCATCAAGGACAAAATATTATAACTATGTTGTAAAAAAAATGAAAAAATAATGTAATGTAATCTTACCTTGTGAATGAACTTGGAGATTATTTCATATTTTAGGGGCTAGGTCCAGGATGAGATATTGGTTGCCACAATGGAAGGCCATGAAAATGGGAGGACCTTATGGTGGAAACTAGAAGGCCAGTTGGAGGTAACAATAATCAAATTTGGGTGAAATGGAAAAAACAAAAATGTTGCCTATTGAGTGTTTTGTATTCCACCAAGAGGAAGGGTGGGAACAACTAATGGGGTAGTAACCCTTTTTTCTCTCATCATATCCTTTGTTGCCTAAAGACCTATAAACTAATTCAAAAAAACCTCAATAAACACATCTTGATCTACATTGGAGGAAGGAGGTTTGGTCTTTTTTTCCTTCAATTTTCCCTTTCCTTTGGAAATGTTTTTCCGCTTCCCACCCTCAACCTGTGTTCCTATAGAGCTTGTAAGAATTTCCATGAAAGACGGTTCAATGTTCCCCCTCAAGGGAATCTCTAGGGTGGGGTGGCTATCTTTTGAATAATCAAAGTACCAACCACATTAAAGAAGATGGGAAGCATGCCAATCCTTGAGCATGTCCTTTCGGAAGATAGTGTTACTAGCCTTGGGGTCATGTTAAATCTCCAGAAGATTGGGAGTTGATCAATGGCACCATGGAATAACAAGACATGATAGAAATACCTACAAGGGAATGAATAATGCTTTCATAATGAAATCCATATAATGGCTACCAGTTCTCTTACCCTTAGTGTTGAAATTAAAGGAAGTTTTTTAGTGATGTAGAAAGAGGTATGCGGACCAACACACACTTAGAAAACAATTTGCCACAAATTAATAATGCAATGAAGTTTTATGATTGAATGGAAAACTAGATAGGTTGGATTATTTGTACAAAACCCACTTGGCAGTCTCCTTGCTCCCAAATTGTTGATCCTAAGATTTGTTTATGTGAATCCCATCTTTAAGCTTGAACTTTTGAAAAAAAAAGTCTCCCATGCCACCAACCTCAACTATTCTATATATGAAGAAAAAGAGATCATATATGGTGACGTGCTCCCAACTCCTTAAAGGACTCAAATGTGAGTCCAAGTAAAAAACAACATAAGAGGGAGGAGTCGGGGCACGCTCCCTAGCTCACAACTCTTTGAGGGGTTGAGGGGCATGTTGGAGTTCCGAGATGGGACTAGGAAGAGTTGACAAGCTTCACTCACTCACACGAGCCTGCGCACAACCCACACAAAGTGGTTAATGCATAATTGGAGCACCTTTGGTGCTAGGACAAATCATGGGTAACATGGACACACTAGATTCATCACAGCCCGGACTTGAGGGAAGCCACCACCTTCCCCCTTATAGTATACTTTGTGGTTGGCCACAGAGCCTACATCCAAATGGTTTTTCTTTCTCTCGACTCTCGAATGGGAGTCCTGAAATCGCGCCAATTAGAACTCCCACAACTTTGGAGCCCCATAATTTTGTGAGCAGACCTCGGATCGAAATGTGGTTTAAAGCAAAGTTGTAGCTCTCATTGAGAGCTTTTTATCGATATGTCGCATGCCCTCTATAGCTAAATAAATCAGGTCGATTTTTGACTTTTTCTGGTTGGGAATCAAACCGGCAATTTGACTCCCGGCCCTTCTTTTGGCCATAACTTGTGTTTTAGATGTCTAAATGAACAATACGAGCCCATTTTAGACATCTACATTCCAAGATATTTTCAATGTTATAGAGAACGCCACAAGCCATTGAGTTTTGACCCTTGAAGTTGCTTTTTAAAATTTCGTAAGTCCACAGGGACTCCATCTCCCAATGTGGGAGTTGCTTTGGGAGTGTGAGGGTTCACTCCCTCATACTCCTTCACACTTTCTTACACTCCCGGGAGTATGTGATGTGACTCCTAAGTATTTTCTTGGCGCGCACCCTTGTAACCTCTTTGTTTTGATTCCTGGGCTTCTTAATGGTGCGCAACCTTGTAACCCCCTTGCCTTGGTTGCAAGCCCAAAACTAGGGTTGCGATATTTAGGACTTCTCTCACAACCAAAGAACAATCGAAGATTGTTGCATCAAATAACGTAAGCACTTCAATTTTAAACTATAAGAATAAGAGTGCAATAAAAAGGAGTGTCTTGGAGAAAAAATGAAAAAAAAAAAAAAAAATCTAGAAATAAAATACTTGATGCCAAAAGGTTGCTTTTTGCCACCATTTATCAAATTGGGAGTCAGAAAAGCCAGGCTCAAGGAATTTTTTGGCCTCCTTCAGAACAACAAACTCATTTTAGATCTTGAGCTAAGATAATTTTTTCTCGACCAATATGTAGGAATAGGCGAATATCTGGAATTTTTTTGTCAACATCTCCAATTCGAAGTTCATGTCATAATGGACCTGTATCTCCCTAACAAATTTAAACTTGGAAAAGGATCACATATTGGCAAGTGTTTGTAAAAGGCCGAATAGTGACCCTTCCTAACCTATTCCATGGTTCTCTCCATTCACTTTTGGAGCTTTAGTGGTGAGTGGTATCAAATGTTGGGGAATTCTTCATAATATGACTTGACTACAACGTCCCTAGTTGCATAGAAATCTCTCATTATAAGAACAAAGAAAAACAAACATGAACAAATTGAATACATATGTCTAAAAAAATCTTGAAGGGGGTTTGAAATATTTCATACCTTATACATATATTTAAAAGAAGTTTATGAAGTTAAGGAATGTCATGTTTTGCAAGACTTGGACTGACATTTCTTGTAAACTTTTGTTGCCAACAACACTTCTTTGAATTGCTATAAGGGGATAATCCTAATTAATTGGATTCTAAAAAATTCATGAACAAGTTTGGGTTTCACATGGTCCAATTCCACCAACTTGCAAAGATATTGAAAGAAATGAAAATAAAATCCTTTGAATCTAACTTGATGTAAGAAACAACAAAAGGATTGAATTTTATTGAATTTTGTCATGGTAGTCAAGAGCTCAACAAGCCCATGAAAAGTATCAAGGACAATGGAATCAACCAAGATGTGCCAAAAAGGTTCATCATTGTGCAAATGGTTAATATAAAGCAACTAAGCCTACAACCTATGATTACCATCTTATATAAAAAAAATGCACTTAGAAATAAACTTGAAGTCAAAATTAACAAGTAAGAAAGTCTCAAATCTCTCATTCTTAAACCTCCAATGCTAATTCCAAAAAGACATGTGTTGCTTTTGGAATTCCTTTTACCCTTTTTAGTTGAGAGGTGAAATGTAAAACATTTTATACCATTCCCGCTAACGAGTCTTGAACACCTGCTCCACTTTAAGGATGTCAATTTTGAGAGTAGGAAAAATAAGTGGCATCGATATTGATGCACCCCCAAGCTCCTTGATGGACTCAACTATGAGTCCAAATGTGAAGAGAACGGAAAGAGAAAAAATTTCGACACATTCCCTGGCTCACAACACTTTAAGGGTAGAGGGGCATGCTGGAGTTCTGGGATGGGGACTAAGAAGATTGACAAGCAATTATTCACACGGACTTGCACAACCCAAATAATAAGTTGGTTACTGCGTAACTAAAACACTTATCATGCATGGATGAGCCACGAACAAACATGGACTCACAAGATTCACCATGGCCCGGACTTGGGGGAAGCCACCACCTTCCCCCTTATAATATTCTTTATGCCTAGTCCCCAAATGTCATTTTGTCCCAAAACTCCCAAGTTGCAAGTCCCGAAATTCCCAAAATTGGGACTCTTATGACTTTGGAATCCCGTAACTTCGATTGAGGTGAAGTTTGAAGCAAAGTTTTAGCCCTTATCGAAATCTTTCCAATGGTATGTTGCACGCCACCTGCATGTAAGGAAATCGGGGCTATTTTTGACTTTTTATGGCCTTTCTTTTGATCATAACTTGTGTTTTAAGTACCCAAATGCATGCGAGCTCATTTTAAACATCTAAATTCCAAGAACTTTCCAATGATATAAGGAACTTTTCAATCCAATGGGCTTTGACCCCTACAATTACTCTCTGAAGATTTGGGAGTCCATCCAGATTACAACTCCCAAAGTGGGAACTCACTTGGGAGTGTGGGGGTCATTCCTTCACACACTCCCACACTCCCGATAACATGAAATGTGACTCCTAGGCTTCATTCTTGGCCCGCACCTTCATAAGTCCTTTTTTGGTTATGAACCCAAGGTTAGGGTTACGACATATATCATCTGACATAAGGGAATAGTCATTTAGGTTTTGTTCCTAGGCACCATTTTGTGTTTGTCAAGGAATTCAGAGCTATTCAACATTTTTTGGCTCTTAATGGCTTGTATAGTCCTATAAAAGGATAAAAAGTCTACATATGCCACCATTTGCGAAATCTGCAAAGAAATTCAAAATGTTATAAATGCATTAAAAAACTATGAAAATAATTTAGAATTTTGCAAACAAAAGTTGATCCCAATGCACCTAATACCTAAAGTGTTTCCATAATCCTTGTGATGGAAATATTTTTACAAATATATGTCTTACAAAAGTAGAAAGAAGAAAGTTCAGAATTCTCTCTAGAAAAAAAATAGCTGAGTTAAAAAAAAGAAACCCGATTAAAAAAAAAGAACTAAACTCTAATTGGGCTCCACATTTGGAGTCGAGTTAAAACTTGGCTCCTTGCATTTTTTTATGCATTTAAGGTTCTCTTGGTGCCGAAAGAACTTTGGATGTAGAAAAAAATAAAATCGAGGTTTAATTTAGTTCCAAAAGTGGAGCTGAGATAAAGTTCAATTCCTATAATTTGTTTTGGCCAAGTTTCTTTCAACGCCGAGAGAAGTTTGGCTTCATCAACGAATATAGAGCCAACTTCTAGCTTAACTCTATTTTTTTTCAAAGAGAGGACTAAGTTCTAGCTTGGTTCCACTTTTGGAGCCAAATTAAATTTTGGTTTTTGTTTTTTGCAATTGAGTTTTTCTTAGTGTTGAAAGATATTTGGTTGTGAAAAAAAATTAAAATCAAGTTATAACTTGGCTCCTTGAGCTTTTACTAATCTTCTTTCAGCGTTGAAAGAAATTCGGTTGCAACAAACCAAGAAGGAGCCAAACTTGGGCTGAGCTCCATATTCAAAGTCGGGCCCAAGCTCGATTCTTTTCTTTTGGCTTGATTCCGCCATCACTTTAGAATTCAAGTTCAAACTTGGATTCGAGTTCAAATTTTGTTGGGCTCAAATCCAAACTTGAGTTAGGATTTTTCTATGCATGAAAAATTGAAAAAAAAATTAATCAAGTTTGAAGTTCTTACCTAGAAGTTGTTGGTATCTTCTTGAGGTGTTGAAATCTCTTGGGGTTTCGGGGCCTTCTCCCTTTCTTTGCACAAATAAATCGACAAGAAAGATTGTTTTAAGAATGAACATTTATATATAAGTGTGGAATTAAGCCCTACCTCTTTACTATGTGAAACCATAGAAAAGGTAGACAATTTTTTTTCTAGAAAGTGATATGTTATTGAACTCAAAAATAAGAAGTTAATTAGGATGGCCAGACATTTAACTAATGGTTTTTTATCACAATAAAAAAATTTAAATGTTTTTGCTTGATTAAACATTTGAATCAATACTAAACCATGTAGGAAACTAAGAAAACAACTAAGAACTCATTTGAGAAATGGAAAAAAATCTCAATTGAATTCTAAATCGATTTAATTGAACTCTACAAGGATTGAGTGCTTGGAATTATCTAGCCTTGACAAATGCAATTTTAAATCGATGTATGAACATTGTTAAAATGATATCTAAAGAAACCCTAAACCCTAAATTGTGAACACATTTTTTGTTAACCAAATGTCTCTTTTTAAAACCTAATTTTGCTCAGACGTATCGAAGGATGAAGGCTTGTGCCTTGGTTCTGTTGCCATCATCCTTTGAATCTTTGACATAACACGCCTCTACCTCCTTCTTTGATGATACAAATCCACTTGTTAGAACTCATGAAATCTTTTAAGTTAATATACTTTCATTCATAGTGCAATACATTTCGGCCTATAGTGGAAAAAATCTTACCTCGAAAGATTCCTCTTACCCTTGAGAGAAATCAAATTCCTTTCCTCTCATTAATACTTCTATCTACTTCACAATTGAGCAAAAAATGTATTAGAAGCTATGAAAATTGTTAAAATACAACACAAGACATCTTTGTTCCACTCCAGGAAAAGACATAGCACCTTTTGTTTAGGAACTCGCAAGGCACGTCTCCCTATTTTTTTGGGCACCATTGTTAAGTTTCATTGTCTCGTTTTGATATGAGTCCAATTGTCACCACACCTTTTTTCAACTCATGTGTTGGGCTATGGTTGGAAGTTTGTTAACCTTTTTCATTTGAAAAATGTTTCATCTACGTCCATTTATGGTTTTTATACTTTTTTCTCTAAAGGATGCCATCACTTTCTAGCTTTTCCTACATCCCTGTTGTATTCGTGACTATTCAAAAAAATATACTTAACAATTATCGATTCAAAATGGTTTTTTATGTGTCAAGACAACTCATTATTTGATGTGTTTCTTGGGTATAATGTCAATCATTAAATGGATTAAGTAAGAATTATTGACAGTTTGCTAACATCTTTAGTTATTACAAAATGTGTCCCTTGTTACAATTTTGACAATTCAATGTTACTTCACTGCCATTCAATTACATGACAAACATGGTGGTAATAGATGTTTTGAACAATAAAGATGAAATTCCTAGAATCAATAAACTATAGTTCCATTTAACTCATTAAGATAACAATTGTGAATAGTTATAGTTTGTCATACTACATTGTTAAGATGATCAAATGTTATTAACTATTGACCTAACAAATGTTTTTTTACAATTTGTAAACAATTTATATACAAACCTTCACCTATTTGGTTTAATGTTGAGAGTTACCATCAAAAATTTATGAATAGATTCTTAAGTATTTGTGAAGTCTTGATTGGTCATGGTTAGTTATTCCTTGAAAAATAATTGCATGTTTAACCTAATAGCTCATACTTGCTAAAATGAGTTGGGGGTGTTGTTATATCATTAATTTGGTTGAATGTTGACCAACTTGCGAACCCCATGCCACTATAATCTAATCACCTACGCAAAATTTTGTTGTTTACTTGATTTGATATGACATTTTAGAAGGACTAGTGGGATTGTTCTATTGTTGGTTAATGATATGGTTCCACATGTTAGTTTTTCATATTTTCCAAATCCAATCTACATTTTTCAAGATTTCTCACTTGTTGATATCGATAGTTTTTATGATGTTCTCTACTCCAACTAATGTTGAATATTTCTGTATTATTCTAGTAATTGTTGAACATCCTCTAGTTTTATGGCAAGTTGGATTATTCATTCCTTCTTGTAATTATCCTTTTTGCTCCTTGTTTATTTTGAATCACACAACTTCCTATTCCAAAATGACATTAACATTTTTTGCCTATGGCATTTCAAATTACTATAATCCTCAATATATTTCAATCTATGGTATTGTTGGCCTTCATCTTTTTTTATGCGATGGTCCCTGGCTCACCCATGCACCCCCATATAAGGGAAATGATAAACAATAATATGAAATGAACTAGCTTGTAATCTAGCTTAAACATAGGTTCTCCATGCCTCCAATTCTTCTTATAATTTTTTTTTCTAACCCATGTGACTACCCACCTAGCTCATGCCAATTATGTTATTTGTTAATTTGATTCACATTTGTCGTGGACTAACTCTAAATACCTTGGGACCATTCCTATGCTTTCACCAATGGGATTAAACAATTCCATTGGACTATGGTTTTGGCTTAGGACAATGGTCTATAGTGGCCACAAACTAGTATGTATTAAAAGGTTTAATAATTTGGAATATATTTGGAAACCAACATCCATTAATTTTGGATGCATACCACCATCTATTTTCTTGTTGAATTGGGCTCAATGTGTTGAGTTCTTTTAAACAATGTTTTTTTTTTTTCTCTCCAAATTGTTCTTCTTACTATGATAATTGATCATATTTCCCAACACAAAAGTGTGATTGTGGTTCAGTTATTGGGATTATTAAAGGACAAATTGATCGGCAATGGTGTATTACTCCAAGAAATAAATCCTCATTTAAATTTACATCACCTTCAATGCTCTAGTTTCATTATTGTTGTTAAGTTCATTATTTTCCTTGCATATTTATGTAACTTTCACTAGAAGAAAAATATGTATTTTCGATTACTTTTTGTGACTAAATTTTAGTCGCAAGAGACATTTTGCAACTAAAATCCTTTTAGTTGTCAAAGATAAGTCACATGTGATAAACTAGTCACAAATGACAAAAGCTACTATATGAAAGAAAAAGTCAACAAATACATTTAATCCTTTGATTCCATTGTATGTGTATTGTCACATGCGACTAAGATGCAACTATTTTGGTCACAATTGATAGCAAATCATGTGTTGCCACATGTCTTAATATGATTATTTAAAATATGATTATTATTATTATTATTTTGAAATAATCTAAGACATTTAATTCAAATACTTGGATGATTTTATATTATGACACGTGGCCCAATGTAAATATGCCATGTAGCATTAAAAATTAATATTAATATTAGGTTGGTAGGTACCTAGGTAGGTACATAAACAAGTGCCTACAATCTTTACCTACCTACCTACCTACCTACTTAGGTAAAAAAATAAGTAAGTAGGTTTTACCTTCCTAAGCTAAATACCTATTCATATAGGTAGGTATTTAGGTAAGTAGGTATATAGGCTAACTTAAATGGGTAGGTCAAACTAGGTACCTACCTAGCTAGATATATAAAGAGGTTGGGGAGGTAAGTATTTTAGAATTGTGTGTGTGTGTGTGTGTGTGTTTTTTTTTTTGGGTTAAGCCTTTTGATTAGCTCCTCCCATGTGCACAAATTTTTTAATGTGAAATTGGATGGCCACCCCCTTGTTTATATAATGTTCAAAATAGGATTGAAAAACAAACAATATGGGATAAGTTTTGAAGTTGCAAGTTCTTTACAAATTAAATTATAATTCCAAAACTTTCTTCATGTTTTACTTTTTTAGTTTTTAGATTTTTAAGCAATTCAAGTACTAAATAATCATTTAAATTAATAATGATTAAATTTACACATATTTAAATTATAAATTATACACTACAAATGTTCAATATTCAATATCAATTATTTAAATAGGCAATAACTTCTTAATATTTAACAAACTAGTTATCTAATTACTCACAAGTTATTAATACATAACTCATAAATAATTAAATAAATAAAATATTTAAAGATATTTTATTACTTTTTAGACTCTAATTGACTTATATATAATATAATTAATGTAAAAATAATTTAAAAATTATAATTTAAAAATTGATTTTTTTTCAATAGTTATTTTAAAACTATAAATAATGAATTAAAATTTATTATTAGAAAGTGAATTCTTAAGAGAATTTTTAAAAAATTATTATTCAATTAATTACATTACTTACTCAATAATTACATTTATTGTTGTAAAAATGATTATATGTTAACTTCTTTTTTTCTCTTGGTAATTATTAACTATAAATATAATAATTTGTTAAAAATAACATTAATTTTCATAATTACTATAAAATTATTATAAAATTTTATCATAGATGATTAATAAAATAATTTTTTAATAATATTATTATATAATAACACATGAAATTAAAATCAGTAAAATACTTAATTTAACTACACTATGATTTTTCTAAATTTTTGATTCAGGTTTGAAGTTATAAATTAAAGATTGTGAATAATTATGTTCAATTAAAAATAATTATGCACATATTAATTAATTATTATCTGAAGTAATTGCAATGATTTTAAAGTAATGTCACATTAATTTTATTTATTTATTTATTCTAATATAGGAATATAGATTATATAATATATAAATCTATGTTATAACATTAATTATTTAGTGTCATTTAAATTTAATAAAAATAATCATTTATGATTATTTATAAAAGTGAATTATTATAGATAACATTAGTAGAAAAAACCCTTCAAACTCAATCAATAAATTTTTGAATTAAAATATAAATCTAAGATTCCAAAATAGTATTTCATAATTCAAATATCAAGTTTTAAATCAAATAAGTTTTTTTGAATTTAAATAAGAAATTTCAAATTTTCAATGTCAATTTTCAAATTTAAATAATAATATTCAAAATTAAAATGTCCATTTTAAGACTCAATTAATAGTTTTCTAAATTGAAATGTTAATTCTGAGAATCCAAGATAATAATTTGGAATTCAAATTTCAACTTTCAAGTCAAATAATTTCTTAAAATTTAAATTTAAAACTTCAAAAATTCAAATATCAAATTTCAAGTTCAAATTAAAGTATTTAAAATCGAGTTGCCAATTTATAGACTCAATAATTTTTTTAAAATTGAAATAATAATTTTTAAATTCGAAAATAATAATTTAGGATTGAAATAGCAAATTTTAGGTCAAATCATTTTTTTGAATTTAAATAACAATTGTCAGAATTGAAATGTCAATTTTCATACTCAAATAACAATATTCAAAATTGAAATGTCCATTTTAAAACTCAATTACTAATTTTTAGACTTGAAGTATTAATTTTGAGAATCCAAAATAATAATTTGGAATTTAAATTTGAGGTTCGAATGAAATGATTATTTAAAATTTAAATGCAAATTTTTAGAGCTGAAATATAAATTCTCATATTCATATAAAAATATTCAAAATTAAAATGTCCATTTTTATGATCAAGAAAAATTTTCTGAATTGAAATACTAATTTTTGGATGTGAAAATATTAATTTAGAATTCAAAACCAATTTTTAAATCAAATAAGTATTTTTGAATTTTAATTGAAAATATCATATTCAAATCAAAAATTTCAAATTCAAATAATGTTTTAAACAATTGAAATAAAATTTTTTAAATTTGAAAAAAAAATTCAAAGTTCAAACAATAATTTTGAAACTCATTATATGAACAATATACATATGTATGCGTTATATATATATATATATATATATATATATATATAATTTTAGTACATACATTTAAATACACCCTTATGTCATTATAAAATACCTTTAGGATGCAACCAATAGGATGAAATCTCTAATAGTTGCATCATAGTTGTGAAAATTACCAAAATAATTGAAAGTTGGTCTTGTAGTTGCAAATATTCCCAAATCTAGTCATAAACAACTATAAGTCACATGTAATCGTAAATGGAGTGGTTTTATTTTGCTGATTTCTATTAGTGTTTTCAATTTCGACCTTGTTATAATGTTAGGTTTGTTGTCCATCTTCTTGAACATTATGTATTGGTATTTTCCATATCTCTTTTTGTCGTTATTTCTATTCTTATTGTTGCATTGTCAAATATATCGTTCAAGTTATGCAAGGGGAAAAATATATGCGTTTCACCAATAGAGGTTTATTTATTCCATTCACATTGTCGTTTTTCATTGGAGATTGTTATTCATCCTTGCATTTTACTATTTGTATGGTTTTATCCTCTTGTCTCTTGCATTGAATTCAAGTTCTAGTTGTTCATCTTAGCTTCAAATTTAATTCTTGGTGTAGTGGCATGTTTTGCTATCTAATTTTAAAATTGATGTGAGATTTATCTCATTGAGTGGTTTTTATTTTATTCTCCATGGCTATTTTCCATGTTGTAGGAAAGCCAAATCTTACCATCTTGGTTTTTAATTCTTGAGTTGTACAAATGATTGAAAATGTGTTTGATGCAATGTTTGCTTTCCAACAAGGATCTATGCATATTTCTAGAGATGTTTCTTAGCGAAACAACAACATTATTTTTAATTCAATTTACCAAGTTCTAGATGTGAACCTTGAAGGGATGTTTTAGACTGTCACCAATAGTAGGTATCAAAGTTACTGGCAAAAATGTGTTTAATAATTCTCAAGATATTGTTCTAACACTGAGCACAACTTCTTAGTGGCCAACATTGCTACGGAAGGCATCTTAATGAAGAAAAAACCCATTGTGGTTTTTCAAGCCTTCAAGTTTTCTATCCCGATTGCGGAATCATTGTTTTTCAATCTTTTTTATTTTATTTTTTAATGAAAACGACCTTTCGCTTTTTAATGTTGTTGTCCATGTTTCCATGAATTTATGAGCTAACAGAAAGTAGGTTCTACAGATGGAAGTGCCATTGGTGAATTTGTGAGTTGATGAAAAATAGCTTCCACAAATGGAAGTGTCGTTCGTGAATTCATGAATTGATGAGAAACAACCTTTGGTTGTTTTCTCCAACGTTGTTGATTCCCCAAAGGCAATGTCTCTAACTCCACACACTTGTTTTGAATTAAAGTCCTTTAATTACAAGGCCATCACAATTGAGTTTGTGAATTGTCTTCCCATTAAAATTAACGGTGACATATTATTTGAGCTTCCTCTTGTTTGTCATCTATTGGGACATTTTAAACAATGGCAAGTTATGGACAAAAAGTTCAATGGTCATGCTTGGTGCAAGTTGTAGTTTAGTAACGTCAAAAATTCATTTAGATTAGCTTCAAAATGACAAAATGCCTTGGACATTTGTGTTGTTAGAATGATTCTTGTCCTTTGTTTCAGTGTTCTTTCATGTGCAATGAAATTTCTTGGAATGGGGATAGTTCCTAGCTTCCAATATCTAGGTAATGTTTTGTGAAATCCCTAATTTGTACCATTAGTTATAAATTTTATGATAAGTTCACCCACTTGTTTATAAACTTGTAGTTGTAGAATGTATTATGTTGTTCACAAGTTTCCAAATCTTTCAAGAGTTGTGATCCACTCGGGCACCCATGCCCATCTGGTTGAAGATGACAAGTGTAGAGAATCCTTCCAAGAGATGAAAAACATGGTTATAAATGAGGTCTATCACACACTAATTGCTACAACTTCAACTATTGCTTTATTTGCGAGTAAAACATTTCTTTTTCATCACATTTGTTCAACAAGGATGGAGAAGGTCTTGCGGAGCTTCTCAAAGGTGAAAAACTAAATCAAATGTTGTTAAGGTTTGTTTTTTTGTGCTCCCTTGGCATATGTAATCTGATTACTTCATTAGCATTGTCTTGGTAATTTGGGTTCCATTGATTATATCCTAAAATTGAAGGCATTGTCTAGTTACAACTATATTTAAGAAATATGTTTTTCTAGTCAATAGGTTAGGCATAAGGTTTATGTGTTCAAGATGTTCGTCGATGGAATTTCATCTGGATTTGATTTGGTTCGATGGATGTAACTGGATGATGATTTCCAAAATGCATGGATGATGTTTGGTAATGTAAATCGTGTTCAAGGATGGATGACCATGGCCTGTCACATTTATGACCTGATTTGTTATAAAATCATGACAATTGTGGTTTATGACATGCAATCTAAAGACACAAAAGCTCAATGCATTCATTTTGTGGAGGAAGCTAAATATAGTTGTTGAAAAAAAAGGCTTGGGTATGCTCGTTTTCAAAGGTTTCATGGTGGATAATGCGGAAGCAAACTGGAATGTTGTTCACATTGTTTATGGGATTGGAGACCCTATAATCAAGATGGTTGACAAAGAATGGATGTGGTTTTTCCATTAGACTCAATCTCTGGATAGACACACCAAGTAACCGATCACATTAAAGTTCCATGATCAACATAAAGCCCTTAGTTATGAGTATAAAAAAACCATGCCCTTGGAAGAAGTTGACCTTTGATATGCTACCATTCGGTCTTGGTGGTACTCATGCCATTCATGAGTTCAATAATTGGCTCGGCTTTTGGCACTTTCATATATGACTATTGGGAGGCTTCATGTTGGATGTAAGTTTTTCCAAATTATTCTGTTCAAATTTTATTTTCTATATGTCCTTCCTGAATTCTAATTTTTTTATTGTGCCTGTAGAAATTCTTTTTGGAAGAGGAAGTTGATATGTTGACTTGTAATTTATTTGAAATAATCCATAACAATTGGCTCCAATAATTTAACAATAGGGGTACTTGCCTCTTTGTTGCAACGTCTGATGATTATGTGCGAAAATTCATGCGATCTTCATTGTATTATGCCTTCTTACAAGGACGTGCATTTGAAACTGGTCCAAACAAGAATGAATTGTGCTTGTGTAGGGCCAGTCAGTTTTGGGACCTAGACTAAATTGTTGTTGTAATTGCTAAGTACATTTTAAATTATAGTTTTTTTACTATAATATTGCATTTAGAAGCCGAGGAAGTGTTTGGATCAACCAAATGCAAGGCAAACCTTCCACTTGGATCAAAAGTAGATGCACATTAACATGATCAAGTGTGTCGCAACCCTAGCCTTGGGCTCGTGACCAAAGCAAGGGCTTGCAAAGGTGCGGGCCAAGAGTGAAGCCTAGGAGTCACATTTCATACTTCTAGGAGTGTAGGAGACTGTGAGGGAATGAACCCACACACTCCCAAGTGGGCTCCACTTTGGGTGTTGTAGTTTTGATGGATTTCCAAATTTTTAGAGTGTAATTTTAGAGGCCAAAACTCATTGGATTGAAGATTTGTTTATATTATTGAAAAGCTCTTGAGACGTAGATGTTTAAAATGAGTTCGCATGACCCATTTGGATATTTAAAACATAAGTTACGGTTAAACGAAAAGTTGAAAATCAAATTGCCAATTTGACTCCCAACCATTAAAATTTGCAAATCTCCCTGATTTACTTGCGTTCAGGTGGCTTGCCACATATCATTGGAAAGCTCTTGACAAGGGCTATAACTTTTCTTTAGACCTTCCTCACTCAGAGGTTTTCATAAGAAGTTATGAGCTTCCAAAATTGTAGGAGTCCCGATTTTGGGAATTTTGGGACTCCCAACTTGGGAGTCTTAGGACAAAATGACATTTGGGTGTAGGCCCCATGGATTGGCATAGAGAATAATGCAAGTGAAATAAAGGCATTAAAACTTCCAAGAGATTGTATCATGAGAAATTTGTATAAGGCAAATAAAGTTGTCAAGTGGCATGGGACAAATGGAACTATTTTGCGTAGGCCCAAATCAAAATCGGACTCCTACCTTGGGGTTGAGGAAACTTGGCCCCGAGAGAGGAGGCAAGCAAGGTGAGCTTGCGGGGACATGCACATGCCTTAAGTGC
>Ga0116231_10006886_pt1 | contig 21273 bp, 16 predicted proteins | sample S1TSphgellanicum_2_FD_89695 | JGI IMG/M metagenome (GOLD analysis project Ga0116231, IMG submission 89695) | Host-associated microbial communities from peat moss isolated from Minnesota, USA - S1T2_Fd - Sphagnum magellanicum MG | ecosystem: Host-associated > Plants > Peat moss > Unclassified...
ATCACTTTAAAATCAATATCTCCCACATTCTGAATCCAAATCTTACCAAATAAATTCCATTAAATCCTGCTCATCAAGATCTTTCCAAAAACACCAAAGGCACATTCCAATTCCTCCGAAATTTTCAGGTATGATTTATTTAAATTTTTAGTGAAGAAATCATTCAATATTCAAGAACTTTTGCACCGCAAGTCCAACCGCCATGAAACCAAGCCAATGCACCCCTCCTCCTCGAGAGCTTTCCAAAGAGATCAAGAACGCGATCTGAAGCATCCCGGTTCGGTGGATCCCATCAGTACAAAACAAAACAAACTACCTTCCTTCATAGATAGATGTGAGACGTGAGTATACAATAATGGGAACAGCCAAAAATTTCTGATATAAGTTTGCAGCAACTTCTGTCTGGAATTATCCAATTAAGATGATATGGGATTGCACATAATGGTGATATGGTGTGCAAACTGGACAAAACTGCAGAGAGAATGTCATTTGATATGACATTGGAGTGCAAAACATAAATCACAAATAAGCTCAAGAAGTTACTGTCCAAATGACAGTATTTAGAATCTGCATTTAGTAAAAGCTTTAGAATGCTGATTTACTTTTGGCACAGAAGCATCACATTTGTTAAAACTAGTTTGTGTTTGGAAGAAGACTTTTTAGCTTTTTCTAACTGTGGTAGGATGGATGGGTAAGGGGATACCTCATTTCTGCAAACTTTGCAAAGATTCTGAGTCAAATTCATAGTTACACAACCAATACAGGATGGGGACATCTCTCACTTCTGCAAATTTGCAAAGCTTAAGTCCAATATGTACTTGCACATACAATCAGGATCAAGCATAAGAAAACTGAATTTTGGAAAAGCATAGGAAAACTGAATGCAAGGAAACCCAGTCAGAACAATAACCTTCTGACAGAATCACGAAACCTGCACAAATTCTTGAAAATCTGCATTACTTGACAATTGCCTCAGGATAACTAGCATCATCATCATCATCATCATCACTTTGGAGCAGCAGCATTGAAATCAATCATCTCCCCACATACCCACACGAACTTTGGTTGTTTGATGACAATGGACCGATGTGCCTTCGAGACATGGGTGCCAATGATATTCCTATTCTTGAAGAGGAGAGATGCCATCTTCTTCCAACTGGTTTATGAGTCACTCTACTCTCCAGGTAATTGCAGACTCTTGAGATTTCAGGTTGTGCAGGGTTAAGCCCCTTTCACACTTCAAGTTTAATGGATTCATGTTTGCATTGGAGATAACAGCAAAACTGTGTAGTACCTATTTCCCACATAGCTATATGGATGAATGCTAATGTCCAACACTGAATTAGGGTTGGATCCCTGGATCATGCATGTATCTCAATGTATTTTCATATGAATTGTACTGATGAATGCCATATGGTATATTCTCACCAGTAATAGTGTGTGACAGATGGTACTGTTGTTTCCATGGTTTCCAAGGAAGAGCTTACCTGGGTCATTCTAGTCAATTTCTTAAGCTAGTCCTGACCAACCACTTGCTTGAGTGTAACTGTTTCTCAGGGTCTGCATCATAGAAATACTACTTAAAGCTTCCTGACATTCTACAGCTTCAGGCAGGAACTCAAGTATAAGAACTTGTCATTTGATATAGTATTGGAAGTGTGCTGCCCAGGGCAGGATGCAAACCTTTGGGATGGAATTTCTATGCTGGTTGCTGAGAAGAGAGTCTGCTTGATGGGTTCTTCTCGCTCTACTGCCTTGCTTTCTTCCTCTAATATCAGCCCAGGATAGTTGTGTTTTCATTGAATGTTCAGTTTGTGCCATCTCCATGCATTTCAGCTCATCTTATTTACATAGATTTCAAGATGTAGTGGTAGTGCTCTCTGGTTTAGCCCTTTGTGGAAAGGCCAGAGGTCATATCATACACATCCTGACTTCTCATCAAGGGTAAATTGACTGCTGTGATCTTGATTCTCAAGTGCAGGGCATGATGACATAAAGCTCAGAAGAAACTTTAAAACACTGCAGAGAGCATAGAACCCATCCATACTTTGTTTGATTCACTTTGAGATAGAAACCTGATAGATCTATATCCATGTGTATTCATTTTGCCTCTAAATCATTGGTGTTCTCTCTTAAGATATCACATGGTACACTACAATTGATCTTGAAATCAGAAAATTTCTTACACTTTTCCAACGCCAGGTTTGAGTGCCTTTGTAAGAGTAGACATTTCTTACTTGGCCACTTCTTGGGTGTTGGAAGCAACTAGGATCCACTTTGTATTCTTCCTTGCTTTTGTGCACCCCACAAATGACTTAAATTTATTCCGCAAGAAATGCTTGGCCAACTCAAGATTCAGCCACCCTCTGGGTGCATGTGACTATGGATACATGCACAAGAGAGTTCAAAGTATGCTAGTCATCAAGGTCATTATCATATGTGTCCACAGAGCAGATTTATTTCGAGGTTGGTGGGTGTAAATGGCCATCTACTTCCCAAGTGGGAATCAACTTCTTTGGTTTACAATGTGCAGAGTTAAGACACAGAGTGAGCATATTTTGCTAGAGGAAATAGTGACAATGACCCACAGGAGATTGCCTCTTGGCCAGTAAGTATACTTTTAGTGGTTTTGTCAGCAAGCTTAAATATGTGGTTCCTACTTCCATTACACACCAAATCAAAGCTCTGAAACTAATTTGTAAAACAATATGCACAAGGCTATAGGCTCTCCTCAGAGCAGGAATGGAGACTTTGCATGTACCTTTTACTTGCAACACAAAGCTGTCAATGCTCAACATGTGGGTTACAGGAATCTGTTCAAATTGCACTCAAGAAACTAAACAAGGATAAGAAATTCATTTAAAGAATGCATTTCCACATGATATATAGCATGCATTGAATGCAGTATTTGAATCACTTGCAAGTTGAAGATGCAACCCTTAAGCTACTTTCTAGATGCTAAACCTAGGAAGGATTATGGTGTCTATGTGGTGGTTCAAGTTCATGAAAGTGCTTGGGACAAATGATGAAGTGCAACTATACATTTGATAAATTTAATGTTAAAGACCACAAGCTAGGATATGTTTGATTCCATGTTTGATGTAGTGTCACCAAAAAGAAAGGGGATATACTTTCTCTATTGTGTAAACATCAATGCTGAACATTAAGAGACTAATGTGTATTTGCTGAAGTTTATTAAGATAGAAAGATTTGCTTCAAGTATTACTTCTACATCAAAATCCTTATAGACATCTAAATTTTGTTGTCTTATTTCTATGGACCACAAAGGATCAGTTTCACTCTTGATTCCTTTCTAGGAGTCAACAGGTTGCTTCATAAGAGTGGCAGCTCATCCCCAACAACAGAAACCCCACAGAGACCACTTAACAACTTCACATGATTCCTCTCAAAGACTAGACAGAGATTCAGGGTAGGACCAATGAATGAAACATATTCTATTCTCTCGTGTCCCCTTATTCCCAGAAGCCCCGGAGCTCCCACAATGCAAGCAGGTACTCTCTCCTCAGGATAAATCACATTGCACACTCATCATTTCAAGATCCCCAAAGTCATCATACATGAGCTGCCACACAACCACTCCAGAAATCCTTGACACTCTCATCATCTCCTTTGTGTTGGTCCCTAAAGAAAACATGCAAGACCTCTAGACTTTTTCCTGACATTCTTGGCACAGTGAAAGTTCAATCGTCAGGGTTTTCTCGATCCATCAGTCCTAATCAAGATCTATTCCTAACTGACTACAACACCCAAAATCCAAATCCACAACACATTTGTTAGTACTCCAGAAAGTCTAGCAACTTATCTCTTCACCACCAAAAAGCTTCCAATTTATATTTTTCAACCAGCCTCAAATATCCTCCTCCCATCCTCATCCCTTCGCTCCCTAGAAATCTTCGTGCCAATCTCCTTGTAGAACTGTGATTCACACAACTCATGAAGAGTTTTCATTGAGCAGTTGGGATTCTGCTCCATCACAGAAACAAACTCAACAAGCTCCCTTTGTAATATCCTGCAAAGCAACAAACCAAACCAAATACAGAAACAAATCAAAAACAAATTTTTTGACACTGTTGAATCACCGCACCACCAGTAATTCAACCATTGAGCTGAATTAAGGTTTGTAGCCTTCATCCATAGAAAACATTTGACATTGTTTTTAGGTTATAGTAGTTCCAAGCCAGCCAGTAATCAGGGATTCAAACTCTACTACATCACTTGCTGTGATGCTTGAAGCTTGATAATGTGCTCAAAATCATGTGCTAAGGAAGGTCAAGCCCACCTAAGGGTGCTTTTGCCCATGCAAACCAAAATCTCTCCATGACTGCATGTTTGGTCACATTCATCTCCTGCTCTTGAGTTGTGGCACCAGGAATTTGGGTTTCAATATTAAGAGATTTACCTCTTTGAAAATACTCTTGCCAATCATGCTCTTGTTTCTTGAAAATTTCCATAGGACTTCAAGTCTCTGGTGAAGGATATCAAAAACTCTTTGTGGAATTTGCATCATGGTTGTTGAACTCTGCTCAACCATTGTATGATTGGCCTCCATTTGACCAGCCAGCCACGAAGCATCTAAAAGAACACATCACCACACAAGACAAAAGTGAAGATCCAGAACATGGATGGAACCAAATGGCCATGCACAAGTGAAACAATGTATGACTATTTGCCAACCAATTGCACGACATAGACTGCTATTACTTAGTCTACTGAATGTGTACATGTAGGCATATTTAATGTCACGTGGAGCATTTGCATCTCACATGCAACTTGGAAAAAAGAAATGTTGTCTTTGATTGTTCAAACCAAAACAATTAAAAATTGACTTAGCAAGCAATGATTGTCCTAGGCTTCTACTCTCTCCAACCCTAGTGCCACCATACCTTTCAATTTTGTTACAACATTGCTTATCATGTGCAAATTCTTAATGTGCCTCAGTTCAGCGCATATTCGTGAAAAAGATGGCCTCATACTGGGATCAGCATCCCAGCACTGCTTGATCAGGGACATCAGGAACAGAGGTAAGGAATCTGGCAAAGTTGGCCTTATTCCCTTCCTCACTGCTTCTTTCAACTCAGACTGCTTCTCTATGTCTGCAAATGGGAGCTTCCCCATATTGAGGATCTCTGAGCAGGTGATAGCATAGCTGTATACATCTGCCTTGAATGGGTATTTTATTTCATCTGAACTTTTCTCTTTTTCAAACAACTCTGGTGCCATCCAACGAGTAGTCCCTGCCTGCGTCTGGGGCGAATATGTGGCACCAGACAACTTGATCTTTGATTCACCCAGATCTGCCACTTTGGCCTGCACGTAGCCTGCTTTCTCCATTTCTTCAATTTTTGCATGATTGATCAGAATGTTTGCAGCCTTCACGTCCCTGTGTACTATCTTTTTTGTGTGCAAATACAACATGGCCTCAGCCACCTGTAGCATGATATCAAGTGCAACAGGAAGCTCAAGTTCTGGCCCAGATGGAGACTTCATAAAAGCATCAATGTGGTCAATCAGGTCTTCGTCCATGAGCTCCATCACAAGCGAACACTCAGATGTTCGATTATCAACAGAGCGACCAAATACTTGCACAATGTGGGGATGCGAGACGCTTGCCAACATCTCTGCTTCTTGTTGGAAGCGGTGTTCCGAGCATAATTTGAAGGACTTTTTTGCAAAGTTTTGGCCCAACCACTTCACCTTCGAAACTACCCCATAAGACCCCTTGCCAATTCGATTGATGTGCACCAACTTTTCTGGTTTTATAGTGAGGAGCAAATCAATTTTCTTGGTCTTTTGTTCACTCATGCCCACAGGATCAGTAGCCAGCAACTTCAACAAGTTTGCTACTATTTCCTGTTGATCTGGAGTTAGACTTCTATTGTCATGCTGTTCAGTAATTAACCTTCTTCTCAAGCTCTCACAATCATGTAGAGCATGCTTTGTCAACACACTGTGGATCTCCTCAATCTTGCGGTCATACTCTTCCTCTCCAAAGCCTTCAACATTCCTAGCAACCTTCTCAAGTTCACTTGCTGACATAGCATCCGAAAAGATGATGCTCACCACAGATGTACACCAGTCAAGCTTGAAAAAGACATCAGCAAAAACTTCAACGCTGTTTGCTAGTTTGATTGCTGCCTTGAGCCAGTCTTGACTGCAGCAACCCTGTATGATTTCCTCTGCGTTCTTGACAACCCGGTACAACTCCAAGAGAACTGCTTTGAAACAGTTAAGGAAGACAGCTTGTTTTTCAGGAGGTAGAGAATCCAAGTCCGCTAACAGTAATACGCACATCACCGTCTCCAGAAGCTTGTTCTTCAAGAATGCACATTGCCTTTGATTGAATTGCACCACGTTATGACTCTCCCCCGGTCGGAGCAGTCTGTGCACGACGTCCCAGGAAAGTCGGAGGTAATTGATCTCCGTCATGACGTTCAGCACTCAAGATTCGGACTGTACACAGCTCGCAACCAACAGTCGGCGGAAGTGATCAATTCTGCTATGCACAAAGATAAATATGATTTGATCCTTCTTCTACCCAATTGCAAGAATCCTAACTTGCCGCCTCCTCTTTTCAAACAACAAAGAGTAAGCAAGCGAAAATCTTTAAGAATCGATTGAGATAATGAATCGATTGAGAATCGAGGCGAGTAAGAGCTGATGCGTGTACAAATTTCAAGATCTTGAAGGTAGAATCGAAGAACTAATGCATAGATTAACGTAGAAGATTCGGGAGGAATTGCGAAAGAGTTCCATAAAGTACGTACCTTGGGCTTTTGGGCAACTCTATCAACTTCGAAAATAGCTCCGATTCCTTGCAGTTCAGACCGCGTTCAAACTATGCGTCCAGCCCTTGCGAAAACCCGATAGCAACAAAACCGTAACAGAAACCCTAATTTTCAGCTTCATACATCCTACCACCCAACGTCAATCCTCGAGTTTGAAACAATCACTGGGTGGACATCACACCTGGCTGTTCAATGATCCAATTTCACCACAACTTGATTCAGTGCTCCTTCGATCAAAATTCAATCTTACTTTGCAAATCCATACCATGTCTACTTCAGAGAACATTAATATTTGAAGGAGAGTGAGGCTCCCAAAGAGGATCTTCTCGAGCCCTGAAAATACCTCGTGAGAACACAGACTTGTTCTTCAGACGCCCAAAGCGTCTGCAGAACCGTTGAAGAAGTCCTCGAAATACTTCTACAAACTTCTTTTCCTTCACACGAATTTTAGAGTCCCTGCTGCTAAACATTCCTTCAAGCTCCTTATGAAACAAACTCTTCTTGAACCTTCAAAGTCTACCGACATTTTCCAAGCACCTTACATGAACATATTCTTCTAGAATCTAGAACTTAGTGAAGCCCAATCTGCCCCGTGCCGGTGTGCACGTGGGCCCCAAATTGCTCGGGATGGTTGGTTATTAATTTCAGCGATTAGTGGGTGAAAGTATTGCGCTTCTTTCTAATTAATCTAAAAGTACGAGGCAAATACTACATGTTCTTGTGAAAGAAACACTGGTAAGAGGCTTCTTCTTGCATATGCTGAAAGGATGAGAATATATTGTTTACACTTGTAAAAGCAAGGAAGGCCACCGATATCCTGCTCAATCAGTTCAATTATGAAAGACTAGGTTGAACCCTGTGCCTAATGCACAGGTGTGTGTGTATTTGATGGTACATATTACAAAATTACAACTACAAACTACATTTTCAAAACCTCTCTATATACCACATTCCACATGTATTCATCGAGACCCTGGCCGTTGAAAACCTTGATGTTTACATTGCTTGTGACCCGTGAGATAGCAACATACAGCTGACCATGGTAAAAGACCAGAGATGGCAAATATACTTCAACATTGTTCAGTGTCTGACCTTGACTCTTATTGATTGTCATTGCAAATGCCACTCAAATAGGAAATTGATGACGACACAAAACAAATGGCCAATCAATCCTGGAGAGGGACATGATGATGCAGGGTATGAACACACGTTTGCCGACATTGTTCCCTATGATGATCTCCATTTCAATGACACACTGACTCAATCTCTTGACAATCAATTTCGTACCATTGCACAATCCTATTGATTAATTAGTTGCAATCTTCTACTAATAACCTCATATGGAATGAAATCTTGATCCAATCTAGATCGACACCTTCTTCTTCTGCAATGGCAGGAAGATTGTCGTCTCCAACATTCAACACCCATTTGGCAAACTCTCGCTGTTTTTCGAAATTGGTTGCCATGACTCGCATGTTGATATGAAGACAAAGAATCGTAACATGCTACCAAAAATGCGATCGAGGCAACGAAGCACTAACAATGTCTTCTCGTCCTCCCTTGGGAACAATAGGCTGGATCTGTCGAAAATCCCCACCAAGGACCACGATTTTCCCACCAAAGATCTTCTCAATTGCCTATGCATCATCCAATTACATCAAATCACACAAGGTTCGATCAACAACTTCAAAAGTTTAGTGATGCATCATCGGTGCTTCATCCCAAATGATCAGATTAGCTTTATGCACCAACTCGGCCACTTTCATCTATTGTGTGATGTTACAAGTCGATTCATCGTGCAGATCAATTGGAATCTTGAATCTTGAATGGGCATTTTTACTGCCCAGAAACAACAAAGATGCAATTCTTGATGAGGCAACTGCAAGCACGATTTTGCTTTGCCGTCGTAAACGAGACAAAAGTGTTGTCCAAACAATTTTTTTGCCGATTCCATTACGCACTCCCAAGTCCCAGGTTAAACCCACTTGAGGGTCCAACTTTGTTGAGTTGCGGAAAGTTGGGACTTGAGGGGCGTTCCCGACTTTCAGCACTAAAAGGGGGTAGAAGGGCGTGCTAGAAGTCCCGGGATTAGACTAGGAAGATGGACTAGAAGATCAAGCTTGAATCTGCATCCAAAACCAACCACAAGAGTGTTAGTTAGCATTCGGGAACACCCTTGGGTGTTGGGACAAGCCACGGGCACTTTTACACACAAGACTCACCACGGCCCGAACTCGGGGGAAGCCACCACCTTCCCCCATATAGTATACTCTGCAGCTCTTCGCCGAGGCTACATCCAAATGGCTTTTTTTCCCGGGACTCCCAAGTTGGAGTCTCGAAACTGCCCCGGATTGGAGTCCCGAGACTTTGGACAGTCATAGCTCCTCGCCCCAAATTCGAATCGGGACGAGGTTTGAACCAAAGTTGTATCTCTCGTCAAGAGCTTTCTAATGTCGTGTCGCATTCCTTCAGGAGATGTTGGGAAGAGGTCGATTCCTGGCTTTTAGTGGTCGGGAATCAAACTGATAATTTGACTCCCGGCCCTTCTTTTGCCCATAACTTGAGCTACAGATGTCCAAATGGCCCATGCGAGGTCATTTTGGTTATCTACGCTTCAAGACCTTTTCATTGATATAAAGAACGCACCAAGGCGAGGAGATTTGACCCCTCAAATCGTCTTCTAAATTTTTGGGAGTCCCAAAGGACTCCATTTTCCCACTTTTGGGAGTGTGAGTTGCATTCTTACACTTAGCCCCAAAGTGGGGTTACGACATTCCACCACTGCCATACATAAAGAACAATTTGCCCTCTTTGTTTGTCATGGCATTCAAAATAGTTTCGTATGCGTTGCACTGATCATCATTGAACCTATTTTCTGCATTATTTACATTTGTGGTCAATGAATGCTAATCATAAGCTAGAACATGAAATAAAATTGATTTGCAAAATCGTTGCCATTGGGGATTGCAAATGAATGTAATAAATGCATCCAGGTAACGAGCCCATCTGTAGATTGCCATGGCATCTTGATAATTTTGAACCATGTGATGTGGACCTCCTGTGAAAAAAGATGGCAGAATGATCCTCTGTCGAATGGTAGCAACGTTACTATCACCTGCAGCGATGGCGTCCTAAAGGCCTTGATAAAGATCTACATAAAGCTTTTTTTGATTCAGGCGTAGATACCTCAAACAATTTTGTTTGATAACCGCATAAGCATCCACAATGTATTGTTGCCTCAATCGGCCACCCGAAAGTAACACAATGCCATTAGTGTCTCGATGTTGAAGTTAATAACCATAAAATTTGGCCATTGTCACATTACGATGTTTTCTATGATGCTCAAGTTTTTCCACATGGTCTTCATCCAAATCTGCATTAGCATCTTGCACAACAACACCATTGAGTGGAATATTCAGATGCCATCCATCCTCACCGTAAGGAAATAGCAACGGATAATGTAGAGCCATGTATCCCACATGTAGCTCGGAAATGCGCTGAAATGGGCCAGCTTGCTGAGCAATGACAACATCACGCTTGTCTACAGCCTCAAAACCATCTCCTACCATTAATGTAGCGACTTCATTAGCTGTTGGCACATTATATTAGTGGGCATCCTTTGTTCAAGAGGCTATGAGACATAATTTTAGATCCATGGGGGCACCTTCTACTACCATCATATCCCTTACCATTTTGAACACTTCGACATAGGGATTGATATTGTACATCATGGTCAACAATCGATCCAAGGTCGTTGCATCAAGCGATGGCATAATGGCATGACAGTTTTGACATTCGCTCTCTGTATCATGAATCTATAACTATGCAAACTATGGATGATGTCCTTCGACAAGACACAGGGATTCGATTTTGTGATAAAACTCACCCTGAATGCGAAATGAATACAATCAAGTGCCTCTTGTTATTGACTCATCAACTTTGGCACCGAACGAAGTGAATGCCAACACTAAATTGTACATGCGAATCTCATCCCGAAATTTGACAGCACTTTTCTGTTTACTGGTTAAAAAAACTTCTACCTCTTTCAATGTTACAAAAAAACTCGACAACAGAACTTTGCCATTCTTGCAACACAGAGAAAACTATGGGTTACTATTGTTCAATTTTGCCAATCATTCTTTAATCCACATTTTTGCGTTATAGAATCCACAAATTGTGTCCATTTATCCACAATCCCATCGTGTCAGGGCTGACGCATCTTCATTTCCAAACAATTGTAATGCGTCATTGTTAAAAGAAGGTTGTGCACGTGCTACTGCTTGTTGTATAGTTCGTTGTTCTCAACACAAACAATTACTTCATTCTCGTGGTGTTTCATATGGCCCGGCCGACTCTATACGTTGCCTAGCACGTCATTCTTTTTACAAGCAATTATGACATTCACGTGCAGATTCTAATGTGTCTTGATTGAATTCTGTTGGAGCATTAATATGTGGAACATGATTTTCCAAAGAGCAAGAGATTTTAGGACACCCACACCACTTAGGCAACACAAAACAAATGATCATGTTCCATCATCCCAATATTACCTTTCCACATTTTAGCACCACCATGTAGCTTAGATTTGGACACTAACCATAGATGTAATCCATCTACAATTGTTAGGAGACCTAGCTCTGTTTTTTCTATCATGTCTAACTTAAATCATCTTTGTTTCTTACCTACATATGATGGAAACACCACAAAGTTACTTGCAAAAATCCACCCCAACATAAACAGAGCTTGGATCCATAATCAAAGCAGAGGAGTTAGGTAATCTTCAAAGCTTGCAAACTGTATCTATGAAGGTACTCACCCATAAACCCTAAATCCAAAAAAGATCATAGAGAGATGGAGGGATTTCTTTGCCATTGCCATCATCACAACTATCCCAATAATAAAGACTATACCTGTGGGTGTAATGACTTGCTTTTTAGTGAAGGGCAAATGACCAAGGCCATGTTCCACCACTTGCAAGTATATATCATTGCAATGTCATCATCAGAAATCTTTTAACTTTCAATAGATTCAAGCTAATCCATCAACATTGTCAATCTTTAGTAGGTCAAAAAAAAATATCATTAAACCTTAAACCCTAAGCCCTGATAACACACATGAAGCAATGCTAACATAAGATGCATTTGAACATAGCATGAAAATTAATGTGAATTACATACCAAGCATATGAAACGGTCGGAATAGAATACAAAATCATGTGTTGTAGTTTCCTGATCTCGAATGGGAGTATGCATTCCTTGGATCTACAAATGCACTCAAAGACAGGCTCAGAAAGACTTCCCAATCATAATAGATCAGCTAGCACTCTGCAATCTATAATTGTAGTGCAGATGAAACAACAAAGTATCCAACTTGCAATGGCCATTTTTCCATAGAGGCTACCCAAAAAAGCTTTGTTAGTTTGTAGTTTGGGTTCACATGTTGTTTGTCTTTGCACATTGTTGCTACACTTAGTGTAAACAAAGTATGAACAAACCTGGAAGGTGGATTAAATCACATAAACATTTGGATAGATTTTGCGGAAATCATGCTGGCTAAACTTTGTGCGGATGTGTTGCACTATGAGATCAATTGCCACATGATTGTCTCCTCCATGCCATGGATGGATGACGGGATGGACGAATGGACGAATGGATGGATGGATGGACGGGTCTTGTTGGAACTTGGCACTGCACAACTAACCTCTATAATAATGATGTCACCAATGCCTTTACTTCCTCTACATGCATAAATATCAACCATGCAAGCAAGAATGATGCCCACCCGTGGATGCTTATCTCCTTATCAATAAGAGTCCCACAAATCCAGAGGAATTGGATTAACCCACAAACTCAAAATGCAAATCCTGTAATTGTCCATACAATTTTCAGCTTCCCAAAAGTCCTCAAACTAAGAGTTCATAAAATGAAAAATCATAAATTCAGAATAACATTTTAAGAAGCATTTGCACAGAGTAGGTAGTCTAGAAACACAAAAAAAAAAAAAACAGCAAGGGGGGGAAAAAGAAATGGGTGCTACGAGAATTTGGCCAAAGTTGAGTCCTTGGAAAACTAGGTGAAGTTGAAGAAGCAGCAAAAGTGGGAGAATTGGGAGGGAGCTTGCCTACCTGCCTTTGATGATGGGGTCCATGAAGCTGGGATCAAAAGCTGAAGCTTTTCAAAGAAGAGGGCAAGCTTGGTTTTACGCATCAAGGCTTGTGAGTGACATCAAGATCAAAGTAGAATAGATGACATTTCATCTCCACAAGTTTCCCTTGGTGTCAAGGAGTGGCAAATTGGCAAAGCTGGTGGAGGAGATGTCAAAGGAGGATGATAATGAAGAGTCATTTGGATGTCAAATTCAGCTTGTTGACATCCCTGGAGGTGCCGAAACTTTTGAGCTTACAACCAAGTTTTGTTACCAAATGAAGGTGGAATTGATTGTAACAAATGTTGTGGCTCTATGATGTGTGGCTGAGTATTTGGAGATGACTGATGAGTTTGGAGATGGAAACTTAATTGCGAAAACAAAAGCTTTTCTCCAGCAAATGGTTCTTCAAAGTTGGCCGAATTCTGTGCTAGCCCTTGAGAACTGTTCCTCCTCAATGCCATAGGTGGAGGAGCTGGGAATAGTAGAAAAGCTCATCCATTCTGTTTGTGTTAAAGCATGTACTGATCCTTCCTTGGTCAGTTGGCCCATTCTTGAACATCAGAGCTTGCTGCAAAGCCCTGGTGGGAGTGTCCTATAGAATGGAATAAACATTAGTGCTCGTGCTCATGGAATTCAAACAGATTGGTGGTACGATGATCTTTCCACTCTAAGCTTGCCACTTCTTGAAAAAATGGTTGCTGGTCTGGAAACTAAAGGAACTAGACCTAAGAACATTGTTGGAGCTCTTGTGCATTATGGCAAAAAATCATTGCCAGGCATGCACATGTGGCATAATGGTCGCGATGCCTGTACACATGGTCCTTTTGTGGATTAAATCTCATAAACATTTGGATAAATTTCGTGGAAATCATGCTGGCCAAGCTTTGTGCAAATGTGCTGCACTATGAGATCAATTGCCACATGATTGTCTCCTCTATGCCATTGATGGATGACTAGACAGATGGATGAAAACACACTGGCCCCAAGTATACCCCCCTGAAATGCACCTCCTAGGAAGGTTAAGGTAGGCATAAATCAGTGCTTCATGTTCCACAAATACTTGGCATAAGGTCCTCACACCCCTCCACCCTAGGAGTCTAGATTTGTTTTGGTTTACTGTAAGGTTTTGCCTCATGCTTTGAATCAGCATTTCTTTTACTGGCAAATTTTCACCAAATTTCGACCTATGCAAAGGAATTTTCACAGAAAAAAATGCCCAAAATTCACCAGATTTTGAAGAAGCTAAAAAATTCAAATCATCAGAATTTTTCTAATAACTTCTAGTAGGTAGCCACAAGACATCATAGAAACAGTTCTTCTTTTTTTTTCTTCTTCTAGTAGGTAGCCACAAAACATCATAGAAACAGTTCTTTCTTTTTTTTTCTACTTTCATTCTAACATGTAACCAAATTTGGCTAAACTATTTTCTGGATGATCATCACTTTGACTACATGCCAAAATCCTCAAAGAAACCCTGCTTCAAATTGAGTGAGGTTGTTAACACGTGGGGGATATCCAAGATGTGCTGGACTGTGCAAGGCTGTAGCTTATTTTGAGATTGCCCCCACCCTAGGGCTCAAGCCTCAAGCTTGTACAAATCTACATATTATTTATAGGAGTCATCCCAGGATGCTTGCAGCTGCAGTAATCTTTTGAAAAGGGCTGGTCCCTGAAATCTTATTCTACTCTTTCTTCGCCTCGTCCGAATAAACACACCATGACGAGATGGATGGACGAATGGATGACAAGACAAATGGATGAATTGAAGCTTCACGTCACCATGCCCTTTACTATATGTAATGAGCACACTTGGCCACCCAAAACCCAAAGTTTTTCTTTGTACAGAACTTTCTCAAGCTCGAGGCCGCCATTTACCTCGCACAAAAGTGGGCAAACTTTAGAGACCCTGAAAGTCAATGGATTAAGGGCGTTGGACATAAATAAAGAGGAGAGGTTAACAGACTTCGACCTGGGCTCCACATCTAGCCTTAAGCAACAAATGACTCCTTCCTTTTTGCATGGCCTTGGTGCTACTACTTTACAAGAAGGCAGTGTTGTGATAGCATGGTGAATCGTCAAGAATATGACAATTCTTGTATATAGTTTGCTTCAATTTGGCCAAATTAAAAGAAAATTTTAAAGATTCTCTTTTCTTTCAAATACATTGGAAGTGCCCTTATTAGACCTTGCACAATTGTGATTATTTGTCTATTTCATTAGCATGTGACTTCACAAATGTCACTAACCCAACCCCCAATTAAATGGATGTGCATAATCCCTTCCACAAGATTTGTCTCATCAGATATGTGAAAAGCAACGATATGATTGTTGTCTTTGGTTGATTGAATTTAGACAAGCAACAACAAACAATTTTTGGACTGAATTTTGACTAAGGTATTATCCTTGATTTGGCTTTCAAACCACTTTCATAGAGGTGTGGTATGTGTGTGTCTAAACATATTCCTTATTAGAATTGTGTTCACATAAGAATTTGGTAAGCAAATCAATTGATTAGTTGAACTGATACTTCTGCCAACGTTATTAAAACGAAGTTAACAATAGATAAAAGTATTTCATGACCAGGAGCCTATTTTCTCCACCTCCAGTTTTGGATACGGCCTACAATCTTGGGAGATTACCCATCTCAGGATGATAAGAAGAAATCTTGATGAGATAAGTTATCTGCCAAAATCTTCACTATCTGGGGTTGTGTAAATTTACCCACTCTGGCTGTGCTGAATACCTTTTACACCATTTGCTATGTTGAATCAACACAGGATGATTGCAACTTCTTAGTACAATACACAGAACACAGAATGGTGATTTGTTATAACACAATATTCAGATCCAAGGTGGCAACAATGTGTGTTTGCAGTTGTCCTTGTTAGAGAACAGACACATGTTAGGGGATTGCACACAATAGTGATATGGTGGGCAAATTGGACAAAATTCCTGAAAGGAGCACAACTTTGATATGATAATGTAGTGGGAACACACAAATCATAAACAAGGTCAAGATCACAATCTCCAGATGAAAATGTTTTAAGATGCAGTTCTATATTGGTAAGCTATGGAAGGTTGATGAACAGTTGGCACAGAAGGGAGTAGGAATTGCAGTCAACACAACTATGAATTTGAAAGAAGGGTTTTAGCTCTTTTTTACCTGTGGGAGTATAGGTTGGGACCAGCATGTTTCATTTCTGCAAAACTTAGCACATATTAAGTGAATTCATGTTGTACAGTCAATTCAAGATGGGGCTGTCTTACCTCTACAAATTTGCACATACAATTTGGGATCGAGCATAAGAGTCAAGTTTGGAAAAGCATAGGAAGACTGAATTCAAGGAAACCCAGTCAGAACAATAACCTTCCTGCACAACTTATTGAAAATCTGTATTGCTTGACAAATGCCTCCAGATAACTAGCACCATCATCAAATGACTTCAGAGCAGTGGCATTGAAATCAATCATCTCCCGACATAAACATGTAAGGAGATTTCATATATAAGGAACCCAGAATGCATGTGTCAGTACCAACTGCAGCACTAGTTTCACAGGTAATTGACGTGATACGAGACTGCAACAAGTGATTGATGAATGATAAAATTCATAGTCTAACCAAAGCAGCAAATATGAGGACGATAAGACCAAAGGATCACAAGGAAACAATGTCATTGCAGCAAATATGACAATGATTTAATGATCAATGTGGCCATGTCAGTTCAGCAAATATGAGGAAGCTTAAAACTGAATGAATGATCAGAGGAGATTCTTGCCAATGCAACAAATTTGAGCAAGCTTAAAAACTGAATTGAAATAGCCCAAAAGAAACTTTGCTGCCTGACTCCTCCATAACATGATTCAGCTAAAGACTTGTTAGAAAACTACTACTAAAATCAAGCTGCAACTGTTAAGAAGTAGAGAAGTGGGGTGGGGTTGGAAGGTAGTCAATACCCGAACCACTACCCTTGCAGAGTGGTGAAGCATGTGCCAACAACAAAGAAGCTACCCTTGCATGCAAAGAAGAACACCAGTAAGCAAAGCTGGCTACCGTAGCCTCTCTGGCTTGCTGGAGACCTTTGCAACAACAAGAAATTAGCAACAGTACACTCTACTTTACCACGAAGCAAGGGCCATCAGTGGTGGTTCGCTCTTGACTGCACTCCCACACCCATTTTGCATTTTAGCCTTACTTTTTTTGGTCTTTTGAGTTTCCCATGAATTGTTTGCCAACAAAAAAATGGCAGAGCCCTGGAATGCCACACCTATCAAATTGGAATGGGGCAGTTATTGTGTAGAAGTAGCAGCAGCCAGTCAGCCAGTACTACTTCTACTACTACTCTCTATGTGTAATGATGATGAGGTTCACACCCTTTTTGTTTTCCCCCCTGAGGAGCACTCAAGATCACGCTCAATGTGAGTACATAGACGATCTTGAAGGCTCCTCAAACAGCCCACCAGTAGCCTGCCAACACAAATTCCCAATCGATCGATTGACCTCCCGTCCAGAATGAAGAGAACCTTTCTTTTTCAGCAAGAAAGAAGGAGAAGGAGAAGAAGAAGAATCTAAGAAGTAATTTCCAACTACTTCAGGGAAAAGGATCCACCGCCTCCATCAACAACAGCCAACCACCCACCCGCCCTCACAAGCATGGGCAGTTTTTTCGTCTTTTGATCAAGCATCCTCGCAGTGCAAAGCTGCTTTGATGCGCTGTACAGTGCAGGAGATGAGGTTGTTTACTGTCTCCACGGACTCCAGAGAAAGTCTGGCAGAAGGAATTGTGCTCACAAGGATTTGGAAAGCAACTGTGAGCAAGGAGCCACCAGTGGTACGAGGACTGCTATCTGTCAGCTGACCAGTACTGTCGTGTGATACCATCATCGACGACGCTCTCGACCGGTTTTCTGGGCCGTCAGGAAGAATGGCGAAACCTGAGGGAAGGAGAGCTACATATGCATGGTGTCCACCTTGTAAGACCAAGTTCATGGCTGGAATATCGACAGGTGCGTAGATGAGTAGAGCGCCAGAGACGTCAGTGCAACTCTCTTGAAGGATGAGCATATTGCTTTGGTTGGCATTCATTGGATTCACACGCAACAGAGAGACACTGTTCCCAGGGTCCTGACCTTTCGCAATGTGGGCCATTTCGGTCACTAGACCGCCGTTGGAGAGAATGTCCCACTCGCTCCGTAGACGCTCGTCTCGCAGAAACTCAAACACGCGCTGTGGTGATACAGGCAGCCACAGTGATGTCGCCGCGCTCAAGACAATACCATGAGGCTCACCCGGGTTGTCCACACTCTTGCGAGTCATCACGCGGACGTCGTCATCTCCGCTGCCTGAGAGAGTAGTCCAAGTGTGCACAGTAGAAGCGCTCACCCCTGCGCAGAAATTGTTCGTCATGCGTTGCGCAAGTTTCAGCATGCTGCGACGTCCATCGGCGCTCGGGACGCCTCCCAAGTCTATGTTCGTGGCCAGTAGACTGGCCAAGCGCTCGCACTGACGCTGTAGAACGGCTACCCATCTCTGCGCCCCGAAAGCCATCCCGCTGTTCACTAGATCTCTGTACATGCGGTGCACAGCTCGGTCGTCGTACTCCATGTGCTCTACTACTGTCACCTTGGAGTAGCCATTTGGGGTGTCTTGGATCAGCATGCCTGAAGGCCGACGACGACAACGCATCAGAGACGGAGGTGGGTTGTCACGTAGACTATCCACAGAAACGTCCACCACTGCCCACACACCCTCTGCATGCTGCTTGCAGTATCGAAGGAAGTAGATTTCGCGTGTGGGTACCAAAGGAGAAAGAACTTGAAGCTCGGCGTACATCAACTGTAATGCGCCATTGCGGTTGCCATTGACGCCGGTGGAGAGGACGTCAACGGTAAGAGCTCGGGACACCATGCAAGGAAACACCTCCATCCACTGAGACGAGTCCATAAGCGTTTCGACCAAGCTCACAGCATCGTTCATCACCATGCCTGTCTCTCGGGTGGCTTCTGTCTTCAGACCGTGAGGTCGGAGCCCGATACCTCGAGGGAACTGGCGCATGTACTCGTCGTAGTTCAGCTGCTCCAGCTTGCCACCATGATCAGAACCTGACAACCACAAAGGCTCATTGGCTTGTGCCATGCCCAGAAGCTCTTCCATGGCTGTAACGGCCAGTTCCACCACCAACGGCTTCTCGGCTTCAGTAAGCCCACCGGGACGAGTGGCAACGTCGACTACAGAGGGACCTTGCGCCACAATGTCCATGGCGCTGCCGGGAGGAGGGCTCGGATGCAGCTGACCAAAGCTGCTGCCACCCACTTGGAGGTCGAGAGACGAGCTGGGAAGCGGCAGTGGGGCGAAAGGAGTAGTAGAAAGGGAGGGCACATGTGTGGGGATGGGTCTACCGAGGTATTTGGCAGCCAAGCTGGTAACACGATCAAGCTCATCCTTCAAGCGACAATTCTCGATGCGCAGTTGTTGCTCGTCCAACGACATCTCGATAGTAGCAGGACCTCCACAATGCTGACAAGTCGGGTTCTTTAACGCTTCGCGCATGAGAATGTTCTCAGAACGCAGCTTGTCGTTTTCCTGACGCAGCAACGAGTTCTCAGCTCGTTCCGTCTGTGCCTTCATCTGCGTACGACGATTTTGAAACCAGAACTTCACCTGACGGGGTTCCAACCCCAACTCTTTACTCAGATGCTGTCGCTGCTTGTCGTCAGGGTGAGGACATTCTTTGAACAGCATTTCCATTTCTTGGATCTGCCGAGGGGTGTGCCGATGGTATCTCTTCTTGCGCGGCGGGTGGTCCGGGTCCTGGTCGTCACCCGAACCACCCTCCATGTTATCACTTCCCGACCGACTTTCATACTCTTCCTCTTTGTTCTTCTGCTGCTGCTGCTCGCTCTCCGCCGTCTGACTGATCTCGCGCTGCCCCACAGCAGCTTCCAGACCCAAGGGAGGTCCTAGTGACAAACTCGGGGAGGTGCTGTAGATCTGCTTCACGCCGGGCCGCGGCAACGTGAGTAGTGGCGGCACTGGACGAGGAGGGGCCATCACACCAGCGTGCATGCCACCTAGTTGATCCGCGAACCCCCCTCTCCCGAGAGTGCCGTTCCCGTTTACTTGGACGGTCACACCTCCCAGCCTCATCCGTCTGAAGCTCAGCTCCCGCCCACACTTCTCTCACAAAACTCCTCCACCCGCCAACCCCCGCACGACTCAACTTCAGCTCACTCCCACCACCACCACCACCATCTCTTGTATAATATCTCTCTCGCTCTCCTCCACGCACCACCCCTACCTATCAGCAGTTGCTGCAATTACGAGTTGTTCCACCAGACCCGCTTCCTTCCTGCCCTCCTTCCTTCCTTCCTCTACCTCTTGCTCAAAGCCCTAAGTTCCCTGCAGGCATCAAGACACATCAATAATATTCTCCAGCTGCAGGCGCCTAGTGCTACAAACTGACATACACACAATAAACAGACCACTACATGCATGCAGCAGCTGCTGCGAGCAAAGACTAGTAGTGTTGTAAACCTCGAGAACCAAACGCATAAGAACCTTACTCGACTAACAACAAACGGCACAAATGTGGTTCATTTCTAGCTCGTCAAAAATGATCGACTGTCATCCCATCGAAGCAAGCAAACATGCATGGAGACATATAAAAAAAATACAAAATTATACAGAGCGCTAATACAACGAGGATGACAACGACGACGACAGCAACAACAACTTCTTGGATTCTGTAAAACCCCAAAACCACTTCACCCGAGTCCACGGCCACTACTAGAGAACCCAGCTGAACTAGAAGCCGATAAGATCAGGGACGAGACTCGACGAAGGGTTTTTGCCAGTGGACCAGGTAACAACTGAGTAGCGTCAAGTTGCAGAACACTAGAACCAGCTACCATATAAAGGGGGGGAAAAACACCAAGCAGACGAACCCACAAGTAGGTAGAGTCTTTCTTTTGTTCATAATTTTACTGGACATGGATAGATAGATAGGGTAAGGCTGTAACACGAGAGCGTCGTCGTCGTCCTCCTGCTCTCTCCCTCCTTCCCTCCCTCGCGAGTGTGACTCCCTACTATTGCGACGCAGCGGGAGGAGCAGCAGCAGTAGCAGGAGGCTCGGCCGCGAGACTCGAGCATTTAATGCAATGAATGCGCTCGTCCAGAGAAACCTGGCGAGCGCGGATTTCCTGTACAGCTGCATTTACTATTGCATTAAAGGCCGCCAAACAGGGCCTTCTCGCCTACATTACGCTAAACCCCCTTTCCATGCGACACACCCCCACCCCCCGCCCCCCCCCCCCCCCCCATACC